>Ga0207044_1026_pt1 | contig 37734 bp, 43 predicted proteins | sample Alteio_BWMinCont_68_FD_153300 | JGI IMG/M metagenome (GOLD analysis project Ga0207044, IMG submission 153300) | Enriched cells from forest soil in Barre Woods Harvard Forest LTER site, Petersham, Massachusetts, United States -... | ecosystem: Environmental > Terrestrial > Soil > Temperate forest >... | reverse complement strand
TGTCTGGAAGCCAATGCCGCGTGCGTGCAGATCGACTTCACGGAAGGGCGCCTGGCGCTCAAGCTCGATCCCTCCGGCGGCCTATTGAATTCATTCATTGAGCTGAACAACCGCGTGCTTGATAAGTTTTCGGATGTTGAGAGGAAGAAAATTGGAGTGCACACTTGCCCCGGCGGCGATCGTGACTCAACGCATAGCGCCGATGTGGATTACACGGGTCTACTGCCTGAACTGTTTCGGTTGAAGGCCGGCCGGTTCTACATTCAATTGGCCAGCGAAGCGGACCGCCCTCGTGTGCTAACCACGATTCGAGACCTGCTCAAGCCCGGTCAGTTGCTCTTTGTGGGTGTCACGGACCCAATTAATCCAAAGATTGAAAGTCCGGAAGCAGTACGAGATCGCGTGCTCGAAGCAGCAGAATTCATTCCTTTGGAATCGCTGGGAACGACCGACGACTGCGGTTTCTCGCCCTTTGCCGATGACACGTCTACGTCGCGCGAGACAGCTTTCGCGAAAGTGAAGAGCCGCGTCGAGGGAACAGCGATGGCAGAAAAGATTCTTGGAGTTTGAGGACGTGATCCATATGGGCGAACATCCACTCGGCGACTCTCTTCAGCCTCGTTTAGTTGCGTGTTGTGCAGCACTCGCGTTCTGCGCGATGAGTTCGAAGCCCTCGGAACGTGCATCTTTTTCGGTTTCCGCAAGCCGTTTGCGACCCAGTGTCGGATTTGTTCCTTGCAGTTGAATTTCGCCAATGGCAAGGGAAGCTTCTAACTCGATTCGGACTAATCCCAACTTGTGGGCTTCCGCCGCCACATTTCGTGCAAGCCGCTCCGCGTCAGGAAGGTTGTTTGCCGCTGCCTGGGTGTAGGCATTCTGGATCGCGAGCGGGAGACGGATAGTAACATCGCTGCTCTTCTTGGAAAGGGTCAGCGCTCTTGCGATCGCCTTTTGGGCATCTTCGAGATTTCCTTGTTGTAGAAGCGACCTCGACAGCAAGGTTTCAGACTGAATTTCAGGGTCTGCTTCCCGCTCCGTGCGAAATTCCTCGGCGGCCGTCTGCGCCAGGGTCTCTGCGTCGGAGGAATTACCAAAGTCGCAATCCAGCTCGCCCAGAGCGAGCTGAGCCTCGGCCGCCAAACCTTTTTCTCCTGATTTCTGGAGCAACGAAAGAGCTTCGTCATAATTTTTTCTTGCCCCATCGCTGTCTCCCATTTGTCGCCGTAGTCTTCCGATCGACATAAGAGAGTCTGTGTAGTACCTCTTGTCGCCAATTTCGCGTTGGATGCTCACGGCCTGCTGGTACATCTGCATCGCGCCTTTAAGATCGCCCTCGTCCGCCAGGACATCTCCGATGACCTTGAGGTCAATTGCTTCTGAACTCTTATGTCCTACCTCGCGAGCCAACACGAGCGCGTCCTTGTACTCTGCAAGAGCATCTCCCAGTCGCCCCTCTGCGTGAAGGATGTCGCCAGTGTTGCCAGCGATTACGGACATGGTGTGCTTGTCGCCGGTAGACTGGGAAGCATCGAGGGCTTCCCGATAGAATTTCAAGGCAGTCGGGAAGTCGCCCTCCTGAGCGTAAATCAAGCCGATATTTCCGAGTTCTCGAGCTGTGGCTTTCCTGTCGCCAGTCTGGCGCGCGAGGGTTAGAGCTTGTTCATACAATGTTTTTGCTTGTTCCAAATCGCCTTGGTCGATTGGTACTTCCGCCATCGCGTGCAAAGCTCGAGACTCGCCAGCCAAGTCTCCGGCATCGTGGAAAATCCGCCGGCCCTCTTCGCAATCGGCGGTTGCTGGCTGGAATTGCCCGAGATTAGCCAAAGACCGGCATTGAGATATTTTCGCTCGAGCCAGCAAGAGTCTGGCTCCCGATGTCGTAGCTTTTTGAATTGCCAGGTCATCCGCAGCCACTGCTCCCTTATTGTCAGACAGAGAAGAGTCGGCTTCTGCCTGCGCTATATCAATACGCGGATCCGCTTTCGCTTCAGCCGACAGCCCGCGCAACCGGGCGATCGATTGCAAGGCGTCGTGCCCTCGTTCTCCCTCGATCTGAGCGTTGGCGAGAGAGAGGCCATACTCAATGTCATCGGGAGAAGAATTGGACAGGGTTCGGTAAGCGTCAATCGCCTTATCCCAATCCTTATTAACCTCGTAGTAGCGCGCTTCCACCAACGAATGTTCCTCAGAGGAAAGCTTGCTGGAAAGTTCCAAAGCTTTTTTGGCTTCAACGATTGCGTTCGCGTTGTAGCCGAGAGCCATCCATGCTTTTGCCAATTGCGCGTGAGCCAGAGGGTAGGCGGGGTCCGAGCTGACGGCGCGCGTCAACAGGTCGCGAGCCGCGAGTGCATCAAAAGTTCGGAGCTTCTCCAAGCCTTCAGTGTAGAGCCGTATTGCCTCCGGGTTCGAAGCCGTTGACGCTCGAATTCCCACCGATTCAAGCTGCGAAACCTCGTCAACTCCCAAGGCCTCTCGCAGCTTTCGTCCGATGCGCGACACAAGATCGAGCAACTGTGCCTCGGTACTGGTTCCCGAAACCGTGGCGATGGTTTCTCCCTTCGCCGTGTCTTGCACACGAACATCAAGCCGGATTTCGCGCCCGGAGTCTTGTCCCAAGTCCAAATACGAACCGACCACGACATAGTCAGCGCCTAGATTCTTGCGGACCTGCCCAATGGCTGGTGGAGCGAGGTTTTCTGTGTCGGGAAGGCCGAGGTCAATTTTCATGCGCGCAACAGTTTCTCCGGGAACCGTGCGCAGCTTTTCGCCGGCCGCCAGTTCCGTCGCCAACATTTCGGACAATGCAGTTGACACCCACCTCGTGTCCGAGCGCTCAGAAAGGTTCTTGAAGCCTAAGATGGCGACGGAGCGCCGCACCTGAGCCAGAGCGTGGTCTACCGGAGAACCGGCAGCATTTTGGCGCGAGATCCTGTGCATCTCCCAGCTGGCGATGCCCGCTACGATCGCCAGAACCAACAAAACTGCGAGCAATGATTCCTGATGTCGGCGGAGATATCTTGAACTCCGGTAGGCGAAGGTAGATTTGCGGGCCCTCACAGGCATGCGTGTCAGGTAGAGCTCGATGTCCCGGGAGAAGTCTTCGGCAGAGACATACCTGCGTTCAGGCTCCTTGCGCAGCGCCTTCATTACGATTGTGTCGAGGTCGCCGCGCAGGCGCCGCTGCAGTTCGCCCGGCTGCAAACCGCGCTGGTTGCTCACCGACTCCGGAGTGATTGCAGTTCGGGCCTCGCCGTCACGAGTTGCCCTTTCTTCTGTCCTATTAATGACAGCGCTCGGTTTTTCGGGGTCGGTGTCGCAAACCAGACGCTCGATTTCCAAAAGAGATTGGCCGGCGAAACGATACGGACGATGGCCGGTCAGCAACTCGAAGAGCAATACGCCCAACGAATAGATATCGGTTGCGGTCGTGACTGCGTGCCCGCGAATCTGCTCTGGGCTTGCGTATTCCGGCGTCATTGGACGCCAGTCCGTTCGAGTGATAAGGGGAGTTTGGAAGCACTCGGGATTCCGCAGTTTGGCAATGCCAAAGTCGAGCAGTCTGGGCACACCGCTCTTGGTGAGCAGGATATTCGCAGGCTTGAGATCGCGATGGATTACGCGGCTCTCATGCGCATACTGCACCGCAGAACAAACTACACGAAACAGCTTCAGGCGGTCGTCGATAGAAAGTTTATGGAGATCGCAATACTGGTCGATGGGCAGGCCTTCCACGTACTCCATCACCAGATAGGGGGAACCGTCCTCGCCGGTGCCGCCGTCGAGGAGTTTTACAATGTTGGAGTGGTCCAGTGCTGCGAGTGTTTGTCGCTCATTGCGGAACCGCTGCAGGACTTGTTCGGTGTCGATTCCAGGCTTGACCATCTTTATCGCAACTTGCTTGCGATAGTTTTGGTCGTCGCGCCCGCCCAAATAAACCACCGCCATCCCACCCTGACCAATCTCGCGGATAATGCGGTACGCGCCGAGCTTTCTTCCCGCTGTCACTTGCGACTGTGTGGACATCAGATCAGCGGCGGGAGAATCTTCAAGAAACGTGGCTGCACCATCGAAGCTCGACAACAGCGATTCTATCTCGGTGCGTAGGGAGTCATCGCCCGCGCAGGCTTGACGCAAAAAATTACTTCGCTCCTCCGGATCTCGCTCCAGAGCCAACGAGAACAGCTCCTTCACTTGGTCCCACTTCTCAGGCATGCTTCTCATCGCCTTTGCGCAGCTCGCGCGCAAGCCACGCCTTTGCTACGTTCCAGTTGCGCTTAACGGTCGTCCGGGACACTCCTAGAACGCCGGCCGACTCGTCGATGTCTAAACCACCGAAAAAACGCAACTCCACGAGGTGGGCTTGTTGCGGATCGAATTCGGCCAGTCGGGTGAGAGCCTCATCCAACGCAACGACATCCGCTGCCTTCCCTTTCGAAACGCTTGCTGCTTCGTCTAGGAAAACTTTCTCGAAACCTTTGCCGCGTTTTTTGGCGCCATGGCCGCGGCTGTAGTCGACCAGAATGCGGCGCATCAGTTGTGCCGCAACGCCCAGGAACTGCTCCTTGTTTCTCCAACGAACTTCCCTTTGATTGGACAGACGAAGATAGGCCTCATGGACCAGGGCTGTCGTTTGTAAGGTGTGATCACTGCGTTCCCGCCGCAAATAGCGAGATGCGAGACTATGCAGTTCCGAGTAGAGCAGCACGACCAACTCGGCGACGGCCTTGTCACTGCCGACATCGAGTTCACCCATAAGGGTGTTCACATCGATTGGCGTGTCCATAAAAAACTCGGAATGCATGCTGACTGGAATCGCAGAGTGTGGATGGACAGCGAAGTCGCAACCACTCGAACCTAGAAATATAGATATAGATAAAGATGAAATCGAGGGAGGATCCAACGCGAGCCGCGAAGGTCGGAAATTCAATCGACCAATCGCGATCTCTACGGTCCTGGAGTATATACCCAGTCGAATGTGAAACCAACTGCGTTTACGCCTTTGTTTTAGCCTATTTGGAGCTAGCGAGCGCCGAAAACCTGAAGTACCTCCGCGCTCTTGCGAAAGAAAATGTGGACCTTTCCCCGTAGTTTCTTCGCGTTACCTAAATAGCGCCGAGTTTGGATCGCAGGCCGGAAGACGGCAAGCAAACAACAAAGGTCTCGCGATCTTCGCAGCGGCAAAAGAAAACTTAAGGAGAGATACGTATGAAAAAGGTTCATATGGTAATGCTTTCAGCCTTGATGCTGCTCCTTTGCGGTTTGGTGAGCCAGGCGCAGCAGAGTGCGGAGTTGGCTACGGGTGACATCTCGGCCCCTGTGGGCGGGAGTGGCACGGCGGATTTTTTGCCCCTCTGGACCAACGGAACGACCTTGGGCAGCTCCGTATTGTTCCAGTCAGGCACGGGAAAAACGGCGAAGGTGGGCATCGGGACCACGACACCAAAGTCCACCTTGGACGTGAAGGGCGGAGGCACGATCCGCGGCTTGTTCAGCCTGCCGGCGACCGGCACGGCTACGGCGACCGCGGGCTTTAACTCACAACCCATGGATATGGCGGCTTCGGCGTTCAACAGCAGCACCAGCACGCCCGTGACGCAGACGTTCCAATGGCAAGCCGAACCGGTAGGCAATGACACCAGCAGAGCCAGCGGTTCTCTGAACCTGCTGTTTGCCGAGGGAAACGGAAAATTTGCAGAGACCGGCTTTCACATCGACAGCGACGGGCAGCTTACGTTCGCCACGGGTCAAAGCGGCTCGGGACTGAGCGACGTAGACGCCAGCCAGCTTGGCGGTCTGGCTGCGGGCGCCTTTGCCCAGTTGGCCGCGGCCAACACCTTTACCGCCAATCAGACGGTGAATGGCAATGTGAGCGCCTCACAACTGGTCTCGACTGTTGCGCAAGGCACAGCTCCCCTGCAAGTGACCTCAACCACCCAGGTATCAAACTTAAACGCCAGTCTGCTCGGCGGATCTCCCGCCAGCGCATTCCAGCCCGCCGGCTCCTACGCCGTTCTCAACACCAACATGGTCTTTGGATATCAAGTCGTGCCCACCAACACTGGAGCTACCCTCATGACCATTCCGAACCTGGGGACACTACTCGTGGATTGTGACAGTAGCCTCTCCAGGATAGCTTTCTTTCCATCGGTGTCAGGGTCACTGTGGTTCGTAAACGGAGGTGTGACCGGGTTCGTCAGCGGCAGCAGCGGCACACAACTCTCCAACCAGTCGACGGATGACCTGATCACGGCGCAATTCGCCACCGCTACTCAAAATGTAACTATGGTCATCTCCGGGCATCCGGCCTCGACTTGCATCTACGCCGCCCAAGCCACGGTGCAAGGCCCGGGGTTAGACAAAAAAGAAGCACGAGTTCATTCTAGCCGCGCCTCACACAGATAGCCTGCGAGCAAGTTGTTGGTGGCATAGGCAAACACCATGTGGCCGGGCAGAAGATTCTGCCCGGCATCTTCTCCACAACGCCGTGTCCTGCCTAGTATCGGAACTACCAACCCAATTCGGACAACTGCTGGTGCCCAAAACCGAACCGTCGGCCGCTACAAAAAAGTGAGCCTTTTTTGATCGTTTCTTCGCGTTACTAGATAGAGGCCGAGTTTAGATCAGATAGCGGCCAACCCAAAGTTCGCAAAATTTCTAAAAGGAGATACTTCTATGAAACACTGCATTGGTTGTGTAGTAGTTGGATTCTTGTCGTTGGTTCTGTCCCTTCAAACTGCATCCGCCGCCCCGGTCAAGGGGCAGAGGTTGAATCTCACAGGAGCAGCATTCATTTGTGTAAATGCTGCGCAAGGGGGCTGCCCTCAAGCTACATTCGATCCCGCTCTTGGGTTCCTTGCCAACGCCCAAGGGACATGGGTGGCCAACGTGGCGCTTCCCGGGCAAACGGTCGTGGCGGCGCTCACCCTCTGCGGCAATTTCAATGAGGTGGGCTCCTCAATTACAGCGACGTTAGACAGCGTTCCTCTTACAGCGTCTTCGGGGTTCCCGTCAGCGGTCCCCATGGCGAGCATCCAAAGCTCCGGCGCCTCCAACCAAACCCAGTGTTTTACGACCACGACAATCACGAATCCCACCATCGTCAACAAGGAGAACCAATACTATGTGGTTGTGGTGGTGCCGGACAACGACGGGGTCAACTTCACCAGCGTCCAGATCGAGTACTAACGATAGCTGGCTGCCGAAAAGGGAGCCGGGAAGCACGAGATTGAGGTCGTTGCTCAGGAATTAGGGCGTGAAAGCAGATCTGATTTCCTGCGCAGGCGAAAACCTTTGCGCAGTCTTAAAGACCGAGGTTCGGACGGACGGGACCTTACGGAAGTCGAAGACACCTGTATTGAGTGTCATTCGCAAGGTCGCCCGCTGACGATTCCCATCGAAGGTAAGTATTACGACTGGCCTGTGGGGTATCGGGTGGGATTAAGGCTGCAAGATTTCTGGAAATTAGAGGATCATACGCTGGGCGTAACTAGTTTTACGCATTTCCCCGAGGGCACAGCGCACAAGAATCGCATGCAAGGCAACGACTTCGTGCAAAGTGTCATGTATCGTCGCGGAATTGCCTGCTTTAGTTGCCACGACGCGCATGGCACGGACAACTACGCTCAACTAAGAAAACCAGCAGACAAGATATGTTTGGACTGCCACGCCCCCTTGTCGCCTAACGGACCCCGAACCGCCACACTCGAAGAGCACACTCATCACGAAGACGGTAGCGCTGGAAGCCAATGCATCGCCTGCCACATGCCGCAGATCGAGACAACTATCGCGGACGTGAGAGTCCACGCTCACACGTTCAAATTCGTAACGCCCGAGATGACGGAGAAGTACGGAATTGCTAACCCATGCACCTCATGTTATACGGATAAATCTACTTCGTGGGCAACCGAGGCGCTGCGTCAGTGGCCGGAGCGGTCTCCTTGGAGATTGGAGTAGAAAACCTGGGTGCGGCAAACGGTTTCGCGCCCGGTCGGGAAAGCGGTCCACAAGAGATTTCCTAGCTGAGATTCCCGGTTACGCAACCCTTAAGCTGCTGGCTTTCCGATGTCATCGAGCAGGAACGGATATTCGGCGAGGATACGTTGTAGGTCCTCGTTTTGCTCACGGAGCGCATCCCTTAGTTCGGCCATAATAGCCCGCACGGCATCCGGGTCCTTCGCCGCGACAGCCTGAGCGCAGAGTTCACGGATTCGCCTGTCTAAGCTCATGCGATGCCCCGGTGTCACGAATCATGACACCGGACGCGATGTTGTTCCATACCCTACACACCGTATTACCAACTCCGAACGGTCGGACTGGTTTGAGGAATGCACTCTTCGCGGGGTCATGGCACCGCAATTTACTCGCCGCGACCCTTAACCCCCGGGCCCGCCTTATCAAAGGATTATCGATGATCCAAGATGGGTCATTCTCCGTCCTGATTACGTTTCCTGTGGCAGTCGTGAACGCAGAAGATTGATTCGTCGGGATACTCGTCTTGCTCAAAGATGCCGGGGCAACTCTCACACATCCCGCCCTTGCATTCTTCGGAAATCGAGGTCAGGACTTTTGGCTCTTGGCCCGGCCCGAAGCGGGTACGTTTCATTAGCCTCATTGTAACGCCCGTCAAATGTCCCGGCGTCGCGGAGAACGGTTTCGCCCGGCCATTGGAGCTGCAGTTGCCGACTACGCAGCCTTCCTCTGTTGAGCTTTTATTTTCGCCCAACGTGCGCGTTGAAACGCGGCGATCTTTCTGCGGGCAGCTGCTGACATGCTGCGCTTCGAAGCGCTGCGGACAGGTACTAGAGAATCCTCGAACGTCTAGTAATAAAGGATGCAGCACCGAACCCGATTCAGCCGTTGAGACCGCAAGCAGGAACACCTGACGTTACCGCCACTTACAACCCCATGCCTTCGCATCATCGAACTGACCGCAGAAAGCTGGTCGAACAAGCATCCTTGAATTCGGCTTGAACTAGCCAGGGCAGATACCGGGCGGACTCTGGCACGTCTCGGAAACCTCAGTACAAGACGCGAGGTAACTGGTCGGCTAGTCGTATCGACGAGAGTGGCGCTTGCCGGGCAGCATTCCGCCTAGTGCCCGAGAGATATTGAACAGTGAGCGGCTCCCGCAAACTAGGCACTCATCATGCGGGCTGTCGATGACGGTATCGCAGTCAGCACACAACACGGCGTTCCTGAAGGAATGCTAACTAGCTCGACCAGCGCCCGCTAATGCTGTGACGTTCTTGTAGCCGACCGAATGTCGGGTCCAGCGCAGCTCGCGTTCTTGAGCTTGCTCGATGCGACCGGGCTTCCCCCCAAACACGATTTTCATTTTCACGGGTAATTCGACTGATGGTTTGGAGGATCGCTTCATGTCTAGGGTGAAGATGCTGCCATTCTCGAAAGAGGGAATGGCACCGAAGATCGTTGAGCTGCTGGCATTCATCTGGGCGCAAGAGGCTGGGAATGCACCTCCACCCAACTTCGCGCGCATCGTCAAGGACGCCAAGAACAACTGCCGCGATGCGATAAATACACTCGAAATCGAATTGATTGCCAGCGACCAAGCGTCATCCGCACGTACTCAAGCACAGCATTGCGTCTCATCTGGTGCGGCAGAATGTCAATCTCGCGAAGGTCAAGACGTATCTGGGTCATGCAGCGATTTCGTCAACGATGAAGTACGTTGCTGTGTCCGACCAAGAAGCCTGCTTCACGCTCATGTGCTGGCCGACGTTTATCATCGGCGATCTGTTGCAGTAGTATCCTCTTGTCACCTGGGTCCCATCTCGACATCGCTTGACTTCACCTTTCTTATTAGCGTTTCCAACTCACGCCTCTGCACGATTGCAAACCGGAGTTTATCTGGAGTCGCGGGGTCGCGCTCGATCCGCATGAGGAACATCAGCGGCGGGCGCGACATCGCCTTTAGGGCAGCCAAACGCAGGCGCAACGGGTTGCGACGGTTGCCGAGAATCTTCTTGTAGGCCGTATCGGGCTGCTGAATGCTGGCATGGATTGGGTAGGACGCCGCTGTGACCGAAGAGATCACAAATAGATGACCATCAATGAGTTGGTCGGCCAGGGAGCTTAAACTGGCAACACTTAAAGCGATAGTTTAAGTGTTCGGATCGTGATTCGTGCGGCGGATGCCGGTGTGCCAGGTCATCCGGGGGTATTTTGAGTGTAATGACCTGGTTAAGACATTATTCAACGGCAGAAGGCAAACTGGCAGGCAGAAACGAGTTGACCAGCAGACCGCACCTCCCCATTACTGTCAGTTCTGCCAGTTGCTGAGGCAACAGACCACGCCTACTCTGGGCAGGTCATGGGCGCTCACGGAATTGCGACGCTCAACTTGGTACCAATCATCAATTTTCCCGACCAAACAATAACTTACCGAACACTAACTAAAATCACATAAGGAGATTAATCATGCCCGTTAACGATCCAAAAGAGTTGTTTGTTCAGTTGCTTAGCGGTCTCCGACAGGGAACGGAGCGGAGTACAAAGATCTATCAGGAAATTAGCAAGGTCGCCGAGAACCCAGATATAAAAGAAGCCCTGGAATCAAGGGCTTTCATCTCAGAGAAAGTCCTTGCCACTCTGGACCAGTGCTTCAAGCTGATTGGCGAACAACCGGTTAAGGTCAACTCGCAATTCCAGGAAGTCTTTATCGAGGATTTTCGCAGGGAGCTCGCCGAGATACAAAACCCAACTGCGAGACACCTCTTCATCCTGGCAAAGGCCACACACCTGGCTCACCTCCGCATTGCGGAGTATGTGGCTTTGGTTGCGGCAGCCGATATAACCGGCCACTATGGCGTTGGCGTCCTGCTTGAAAGCTGCTTGGCAGACAAACTCGCGTTTGTGGAACGAACGCGGCGCCTGATTCGGAACGTCATCGAGACCAAGGTGGCCAAGAAAATAGGCGAGAGAGTAGCCGCCTAGCGGTGCTGGCTTGTAATGGACGATTCGAAAAATGATTTGAGTCGCGCCGATTCGCAGATTTGCGGTCGGGTCGGCGCGGCTGTAGCAACGGAGTATGCGCGAGTCCGAGTGGTTCGTGAACGGCTTGTTGCTGTAACTTTTGACAGTATTCGGTAGACCAAACGCCATCTAGATTGGTATCGTTCCTTCCTTTAAGTTAAACCCTCGGCCAGACTCATTCTGGACGGGGCTTTTCCTTTGCTGAAGCCTCGCCAGTTCGCCATTACACGCAATATAAAAAGGCGCCCACTTTACGGTAGGTTGTGATTGTTCGGATCACCACTTACCAAAAGGAGCGCCGTTATGAACCAAGAAAAGTATATTTGCATGGACGTTCACCAGGCAACGATCTCGGTCGCGGTGATGGATGGCAAGGGCAAGCTGATCATGGAATGCATTCTGGAGACGAAGGCGGACACGATTCTAGAGTTCGTCCATGGGCTACGCGGAACGGTGTCGGTCACCTTTGAAGAAGGAACTGCTGCCGCCTGGTTACATGATCTGCTGAAACCGCACGTCGCCCAGCTCGTGGTTTGCGATCCGCGAAAGAACGCGCTGCTGAAAGATGGCAGCAAGAGTGACCGGATTGATGCCCGTAAGCTGGCCGAGTTGTTACGCGGCAACCAACTCCATTCGGTGTACCACGGAGAGCACGGGGTGCGCACCTTGAAGGAGTTGGGGCGCAGCTATCAGACGCTGACGAAAGATGTCACACGCGTGATGAGTCGGATCAAAGCGCTGTACCGCAGCTGGGCCATTCCCTGCAGCGGAACCACGGTCTATGCCCCGCGGCATCGTGCGGAGTGGTTGGCGAAGATCCCGCAACCTGGAGTTCGTCGGCGAGCGGAACGGTTGTATCAGCAACTGGATCTACTGCAACCGGTGCGGCAGGAGGCGCGACGCGACCTGCTGCGAGAGAGTCGCAGACATGATGCCGTGAAAAGGCTGCAGCAGATTCCTGCGATCGGTCCGATTCGAGCCGCCTTGCTGGTAGCCCTGCTGCAAACACCGCACCGTTTTCGTACCAAGCGCCAACTGTGGGCTTACAGCGGTTTTGCGATCGAGACGCACGACAGCGGCGAGTATCGCTATGTCCGAGGGAAGATCCAACGAAACCGGGAACGCATCACGGTGCGCGGTCTGAATGACAACCATAATCACGATCTGAAGAATCTGTTCAAGGGTGCGGCTCTCTCGGCCAGCACTCAGCCCGGACCGCTGCGCGATTTCTATACGGCTCTGGTTGAAAAAGGAATGCGGCCGACGATGGCCCGTCTCACCCTGGCACGAAAGATTGCCGCGATCACCTTAACCATTTGGAAGAAAGGAGTCAGTTTCGACGCCCAACAATTGCATCGGCAAGCCGCTTGAGCGTCTCTGGTAAGAGACCTTTCCATCTCCGGTGATTCTCTCGGATGGTGGTCGGTCGGGTTCTCGAGACGCTCGGTTCGAGGTGAGTATCAGTCAATGAGATCGGCCCTGTGTGCTTCGGCACCGAGTCACCCATTACACGTTATGCCGCCTCGGATAACCAGAAATAGCGATAGGCCACGAGCCTCCGATAGAACCATGGTTGACACTCCAAGACCAAGGTGCGCTTGCCCAGTTTCAAGACCCGATTGGCGTCGTCACCCCGGAAGATGAAACCCACGGGAAGGGCAAAAAAGCCAGAGCAAAACCCCGCCGCGAAATCGGGGGGCACTTACAGTCAGTGGGCTGGATGTCGAGAAAGAAATCTCGCCTCCGGTCGAGGGAGAACTTTTTTCTTGACATTCCTTTTTATAGAACTCATTGATCCCTGGAGGGTGTGTGTTGTAGCTTCTTTAGCGGAAGTCGATCAGTTTACGTCGTCGCCAGATTTGAGTCGTCCTATCACCGGCGCGATGGACTCCCACCTTCTCCAGCGCATTTCGGACTGCTTCACCGTGTTGCTCTACGTTGGCGTGTAGCTCAATCCGTTCGAGTGTTCGGAGGTTGCAGAGAGCATCAGCGAGAGCTTGTAGTTCCCGTTCGTGCAAACCGGGCATCCCTTGGAGCTTTTCGATTCGAGCGGCGATCGAGGTACGAGCTTCCAATATGCGCCCGGCCATGAGGGCATGCTTCAACTCCAGCATAGCGGACGTGTACAACTCGATCCACTTTTCTGGGTTGTCACTCATCGTGACAGAAAAGCAAAGGCTGGACTGGCCGATATGTTCGCTGTCGAACAAAAACAACTGATACGATCGCAGCCAGTGACTTGGGGTGCTTGCCGTGTGTTGCAGATCATGTGGGTCCGCCGAGTCGGCGGTCTTCAGCTTCAGAGGTCCTGATTCATCCTGCCGGAATAAAAAACGTAACCAAACCAGGAGTCCTGGTATTCCCGAAGATCACGGTGTGCCTACAGTGCGGAGTGGCGGAGTTCACCGTTCCCGAAGCTGAGACGCGCCTACTCAAGGAAGGGCGCGAGAGGTCTACCGCTGCGTAGTGCGGTAGTCATTGCCATTACTGACATACTTCCCGCCGCCACACACCGTCTCCACGGCGGCCAGAAGTTCACATGCAGCGTGCGCCTTAACGACGTACCCAAACGCGCCTGAATTAAGGGCCGCCTCGATCACCTCCGTGGATGATTCCTGGCTGACAAACAATATCTTTGCGTCGGGCGAGAGCTTGCGGATTCGGCGGGCGGCCTCAAGTCCATCCAGCCCCGGAAGACCAATGTCTAGCAGGATTACATCGGGCTGCAGCGCCTCGGCTTCGTGAACCGCTTGCAGACCATCAGAAACTTCTCCAACGATCCAGTAGTCTAGGCTTCTCCCCAGCGTCGCACAGATGTAACGCCGAAACGGCTCGTAGTCATCGACCACGAGAACGCGCGTGGATGACATTACTGGCCAGATTTCTCTTAACGCTGCCGTTATACCACAACTGGCAAGACCATCGTACCGGTCCGCTCGAAGGGCCGAACCTGTCAGTTCTGCCAGTAGCATAAGCCACCAATGCGAGTACGGTTTGGTGAGAATAGGGAGATGTGCAAATGAAGGCCTTAGCAGTGATGGTGTTGTTTCTGACTTCCAGTTTACTGGGGCAAGACTGCGTGAAGAACGCGCGGGGTGAGACCGTTTGCGGGAATGGCAAGACTGCAGCTGCGGCCAACCCGAATACCGGCAGAGGCGCTGTCGCGCAAAAGAATTCGAATGGTGTAACGACGACTCAAACCACCAGTGGCGGCAAGGCTAAGACTAAGAATGGAATGGGCGTCGCCCAAGGCCCCAATGGCAAGACCTGCGCTAAGGGGAAGTACGAGGAAGGCTGCACGAAGTAACTATCAATTCACTTGTCTCTGGCCCCGCAGCGGACCGATAAGTGTTCACGCCATGAAAAAACAGCTCAGCCGGAAACAAATACTTGCTGTCCGCTGTCCAACTTGTGGTGCTGCGCGAGGAGAGGAGTGTGAGCTTAGTAGCGGCCAACCGCGCACCAATCCACACGGCGATCGCCGACTCGTCGCTGCGGATGGCCCAGAAGCTCGACCATGAGTCTCGTTCGCCGGTCATTCGACCGCTGAGGCCGGATTGATACGCCGAGACACTGAGCTGGCCGCGAGGTGTTAGGGATTCGCAGGGCGCGAACTGCACCGGGGCGTTTAACGCGATCAGAGCGCCGAGCAGCACGGGAATACGCGGACGGAGGAGAATGATCTGGGTGTTAACGGGGCAGGACACATTTGTCACTTTCCGGACGGGATTACGACGATCACACGGCTACGGGCAGTTATGAAGATGTTGAGCCGCGACCAAATCGCGGAGTTGCGCCGGGAGATTGAGGCTATACAGGAGCTAAATGCACTTTACCGTGCCCGGAAGCATCACGGCTGGCGAGATAGAGAGGATCACGAAAGGCTGAGGGTCAGGCTCGAACAGATTAAGCAGAAACTCCGCGATTGCGCGCCGGAGTAGGAGCAAAGCCGGGATGCGCGGAACTTCTACTTGCCATGCCCCCTAAGCGGCTAGACTGCTCTTACAGTAGGTCCCATTTGGTTCCATTTCCTCGATCGTGCAACGGAGCCCCTGAGGTTTTCTATGGGAGGCGGTTTTGTACGGTAGTCGCACGCCCAGCGAACGAGAACTCAGAATAATCGAGCTTGTTTCCCAGGGACTCAAGAACGGTGAAATCGCACAAGCCATGGGCACGACTGAGTTTGCCGTGAAGAACTACCTGCGCGCTATCTACGATAAGCTGGGGCTTTGGAACCGGGTGGAACTCGCGCTCTGGTACGAAGCACGCAAGCATCGCCGAGAAACGATAAATTGAATCATCGGCGGAGGCCTAATGCGGCGTTGCGATTACGCGGCGAACTGGGGCAGCGGCCCAAATTTCTCAAGCTCCGCTTGTTTGTCGGCTTTTTTCGCGGCCAACTCCGCGTATTGGACGACCAATACAGGGGTAATGGCAACGTCGGCACTGAAGCTCGCTTGGTCGATGGCCAGGACTTCGGGCGGGTCGATCATGTCCGTCCCGAGCCGCTTGAAGCTTTCGCCAATCCGCTTCAGTTCGGCGGTGCAGGCCGCGAGCTTGGTAAGAAGTTCTTGATACTCCCGGGTCAGTTCGTCTTGCTTTTCTTCGGTCATATCACTCCCACACGGGAGAATACCACGATTGGCTTGTTGTTCCCGATATTAAACTAATCCATGAGGAAGCACGCCTAATAAGTTGTTAATAATGCTCTAATAGCTATGGTATAATCCAGAGTCCTTGTTTGATGGAAGGGTTGATGGACGGGGAAAAAACTACGACCCACGAAGACGGCAGCGTCTGGCAGTCGCTTTATAACGATGCTGTATTCGAATTGAACCCAATAGCCTTGCTGCAAAAAATCGAAGCTGCCCAGAGGGTCATCGCTGATCGACTGAAAGATATGGGGAATCCGATCGACGCTCATGAGCGGGAATTGATCGAAGAGGCTCAGCAGAATCTTTACTTCCTCAGGAAGCATCCAGCGGCATGAAACTCCGGTCAGATCGGCCCGGACGCATAAGGCTACATGAGCTGCTCCACAACAACCCAGATGTTGTACTTCGATCCCGAGGTATCGCCGCTGGAGGAAACTGCAAATGTCAACGGTTTGCCCGCGTGGGCGCGAATGGGAAATTCTACATCGGCAGTTTGCGGAGTGTTGGCAGTTACGTCTGCTCCACCGCCCTGATTTTTCCCCGAACCATCATAGAAATAGAGCAATGGTCCCCAAGCTCCGAAGGTGCTTCCATTACCAACCGTCAACACCATGACCATCGAGACACGGAACGTACCCCACTTCGGAGGTGTGTAGATTACCGTTGGAGGAATCTCGGCAGTCTGGCCGATCCGCTCGAACGTCGCTACGATTTTTGGAGAAGTTAATTTTGGGGCGCTTTGCCCGGAACCGCTCAGCCACGACCCGAATAGTACCACCAGTAAGCAGCAAGTTGATCGACGCATGAACCGCTTCCTCCCAGAAAGCGGCGCAATCTTACCACGACATCGATCGGGTTTGCCGGTCGAGGTCAGCGCTCATGCGGTCGTTTTCTTCCTGGGTCCACGGCTCAAGGGGATTAAGTATAGCGACGAACCGACTACTCTCAAACGGATGTGATATAAGTCCGCTGCAGTCCAGAGGGAGACTCAGCTTGCCTAGCGCGCCGTTTACGATCTGCAACCTATGCAGTAAGCCGGTAGAGCTAGAGAAAGCAAAGACGGATGAGAATGGCCGGGCTGTTCACGAAGAATGCTATCTGCGCAAAGTGAAATCGAGGACTGAGCTGCCGGATAGCACTTAAGGCCGGGTAGCTCTGTCTCGTCGAGTTGGCGAGGACACGCAGTCATGCCTGAGCGCGAGTTCAAGATTATCAAGCGGTTTGACAACAAAGTTCCCGCGATGGCTTCCTGTTCCCGCTGCCAGTACAAATTCGTCACTCCATCAACTTTCAAGCGGGACCCCACAGCTGCGCAGCAGTATCTGCGGGAGAAATTCGACTTGCATGAATGTAAGGACGAATCGCCGAAGCACGGCACAACTCACATGGGATGGCGTTGATGGATCTGATTTGACTTGCGACTACGTCCCGAGGACAATAGCTCAGCCTATCGGAGGGTTTATGCACCGCCCCCGGCCTCCCATTCCCGCCACCCTCTCCGAATCAATTCATCGGCAGCTCAACATGTATGCACGCGCAGCAAGCACGGCAGACGTGAGTTCGCCCAGTCTTGGGCAACCAACGGAAGGTAAATCCGACTCGCTCCATTGCCGACTAAGACCCTGCGGGCTCGCGGCGACGGCTGTGGGCTTGCTCGGACTCGTGCAGCTTGGTGAGGGCAAGATCGTGTACACTCCGGCAAGTTCGCAGGTACGATCGCAACTTCGCATCGACCTTAATCATGACGGTGTGACGGACTTCTATCTCTTTTATTTTCCGCTGAGTTGCCAACACAGCAACCGCCGGAGTAGTCACCGAGAACCTTGGGGACGACCGGGTATTGCAGGGCAATCTGCCGGGCGCGATGAAGTTTTACGACGACGCGTTGGCCTTGGATCTCGCGGTTGGTGACGCTGGGGCAGTGGCAGACGTCGGCTACGGCAAGGCGTTCATTCAAGAACTTCGCGGAGACCTGCCTGGTGCCAAAGCCGGATTCGAGGAATCGCTGAGGCAATGGCAGAAGGACCAGGATCCCTACGATTCCGGATACGACCTTTTCAGCTTAGGCGAGGTGTTATTAGCGCAGTCAGATTTCGCCGGCGCGCGAAAGGCACTCGAACAGTCGCTGGCCCTGCGAAAAGAAGGTGAGGACAAAGTCCTTCTCGGAGAGACTCAACTTGAACTTGCCGACCTGTCGCTGGAGGAAGGTCGCGTCCCGTCCGAGGTGGAGACCGATGCCCGGCAGGCCGTGGAAGATTTCAAGAAAGAAAAGGCATGGGATGATGAGGCATTGGCGTGGGCACTCGTCGCTCGTGCCCTCTTCGCGGAGCAGAAATTCGAAGAAGCCAAGCCTGCTGCAGAGGCTCTTCGGCTTTCCGGCTTTCCGAGAAGAGTCCGAGTGCTGAAATTCGTTTGGACAATGCAATCGTCGCGGCTCGTGTGCAAGCCTTAGACCGTTCCGTATCTTCCAACTCGCCTACTCGCAGAGGAGCGTCAAAGCAACTTGCGTCCTTCGTCTCTGAAGCCAGGAGGCGAGGCTACTTCGGGATCGAACTGGAAGCACGCCTCCTCATGTGCGAAGTAGAAGCCAGGAACGACCCAAGTTTGGCTCATCTCCATGCGAATGCCCTCAAGCGCGAGGCGCGATCTAGAGGCTTCGAGTTGATTGCGCGCAAAGCCCAGGCTATCGAGTCTGCCGTCCAACCTGCGCAAAATCGCCTGTGACATGCCCTGCACGTTGAAGTCCAGCCCGCGTTGTTGCACTGCATTCAACACATCGGAGCGAACGCCAAGGATAAGCTAACTCGGATGACTTGGCGCAGAGGAAGCGAACGTTCGCATGAACGACTTGTTAGACGCTGGACCGATCAGGCGGTGGATGCGTCTTTCTCCCTAGTGGGTCGGTGTTCGGGAGGATCTTCGATGGACGAGGGGGGAATCTTCTTGGTCTTTCTCATCCACTCGGCAGCTCGTTGTTCGGCCTCGAGTAATTGCTCCATGGTCATGGACTTGTTGACATGATTCTTGGCCCGGGTGATCTGCTCGTTGGCGATCAGAAACCACATATACGCATACATCAGGTCCTTGGGCCCAGATCGACGAGCCGAATAGAGTTGTGCCAACGCCAGCTGTGCGGTGGGCAAGCCTTGTTCCGCTGCTTTTTGACAGACGGCGATCGTCGCCTCATCGTGTCGACCGCCATTGACCGGATTCGCCAGCAGGGAAGGGAGCAGTGATTGGGCCGGACTAGCCTGGCTCAGAGTCATGAACAGCAGTTCGACTCGGCTGGAGACGCCTAGCTTGTCAAACACTCGAAACAGGTAATTCTTGATGGTGTGCTGACTAAGGCCCAGACGCTCGGCGATTTCGCGATTGGTCATCCCCTCGGCCAGACAGCGGACGACTTCCATCTCGCGCTTCGAAAGCAGATCCAGACCATTGGCGTCCACTGCCTTGACTGTGGGCGACGATGCCAGAGCTTCCACCGCAAACGACATCTGCAAACTGGTGGCCCAGATCTGTCCTTCGTGAACGCTGCGGACGCACTTGCAAAGCGAGTCGACCGAGTCGTGACGGCTGAAGATTCCTCTGGCACCGGCTCGAAAGGACTGGAGAATAAAGTCACGTTTCGAGGAATCCAGCAGCATCACGGCGCGGATCTGAGGGTGCGCTGCCCGCAGTTCCCGCAAAACTTCAAACACCCGATGGGACTCCTCATCCAGATTGGAACTGATCAGCAGAACGTCCGTTTTATGAGCGACCGCGGCTGCGATCACGCCTGTGGAATCGGAATCTGCACTCGTAACATCCAATCCGCGATCCCGCGTTAGCGCATCGGCGAGCAGTTGAGTGTGGATCCTGGTATTGTCCGCAACCAATACGCGGATCCTATTCTCCCTTGCACTTTGGGTATCCATAAGCTTCTCCAGCGACATCATTCGAGTAGGTCACCAAAAAGCGGACCGAAGTCATCAATCCCAGGGGTCAAAACAAACTGTGCCGAGTACGGGGGTATCTCCCACAGGCGGGGGATCTGTTTTATTCGGGGGAGGTTTGAAACAGCCAAGGCCGCAATCACGCCAGCCTGCAGCAACACAGTAATAGTAATAAGGATGCGACGTGAACCTTAACAACACCAGTAGCACCCGACTGCGACGGTACACTATCCCCGGTTCGAACGCAAGCGAAAGGTCGCAAAGCTTTGCACTGGTTGTAGCCGATTGCAACTGACATCAATATCAGACCTAGTCGTTGTTTGCGATTTGAGGTTTCAGACTGCCCCACATCTCTTTCAACTTCCTCTGAAATCCAGCTATAAGTTGTAGAATCAGGTAGATAGCATCCATTGATACCTTGTGTTTCTGAGGTGAAACCATCTGGCTGGGGAAGGGTACTCTCCGACTGCGCGTACTGGATTACTCTAGTGCGGAGAAGTTCTTCTCTAGGTGGATCTTCCTTCCTCATTGAGAATCTACACCCCGGCCGATGTGAGAAATGCGTCGCGGAGACCGTGTACCTCTTGCAGCGTCGTGCATACGAATGTAGTCTACGTTCACTTTCGGGCAACCAACTCAACGTCGAGTTTCCCCTTCCCCCGTGCCCGGTAAGCAGAAGTTCTGAGTGTCATTGGGCCATTTGTTGAAAGCAAACCGAGTGCTAGTGCTACACCGTTGAGTGTAGTGCAGGAAGTACAACCGGTAGGCATAGGCGATTTGACGCAAAGAGCGAAATGCAATAATGTCTATAAGTGTAGTATAGATTAATTCTCCCCCCAGTATTTCTAAGGTACGTTCCCCCGGGTTGCTGTAATTGGGCAGACCCCCCGTCTTTTTTGAAGCCATTCGCAGGTAAAGAAGTCACATTGTGACTCAGAGGGCGAAGCTATGAGTACCGGCAACCAATCCTGGGACTCTCCGAGTGTGGCACCAATCGTGTCAGCCGGCATTGAACATTGGTACGCCGTGCATACTCGCGCCCGACACGAAAGAGTTGTTGCCCACCGACTGCGCGAATTAGGCGTGAACACTTTCCTGCCGGTGGTTACCGAGGTGCATCGTTGGAGCGACCGGCGGAAGTCGGTAGAATTGCCGCTCTTTGGCTGTTATGTATTTGTGAAGCTGGCTCCAACCGGCGACGAGCGATTACGGGTGCTACGCATCGACGGCGTGTTCAAGTTTGTGGGCGCTCGTGGATTGGGAACTCCAATCGCCGAATCGCAAATCGAAGCGGTTCGAACCCTGATCGGGCAGCAAATACCCTGGAGTGCACATCCTTTTCTACAAATCGGACAGCGCGTGCGAGTACGCGGCGGCTCCTTGGACGGAGTCGAAGGCATTCTGCTCGCCCGAAATGATGACAACACCTTGGTGGTCTCGATCGACGCAATCCAGAGGTCACTAGCGGTTCGAATTCAGGGATACGACGTCGAACCGCTCTAATTCTTACATTCTCCCTTTCCCTCGGCATCTCCCAAAGGAACTTCAATCCCGTGATAGAAAACGCAATCGAAGCGGTACGCCTCCTAGTCGTCAGTAAGGAGCCCACCGTGGTTCGCTCACTCTGGTCGATCGGGGAAGCCAATTCCTGGCAACTGGAGACGGTGGGCAGCGGTTGGGAAGCAATGGAGTTCGTGCAGGCAGGGGTTACGCCGGACCTGCTTCTTTTGGACTTACCTCGTGGGGATGAGGACAGCCTTCACATTTTGCGGTGGCTGCGCCGACTTCGTCCGAACCTGCCGATCATCTTGCTTTGTTATCCCGATGACGCCGGACGAAAAAACGAAGCCATTCGCCTGGGTGCGCAGGATTATCTGATCAGGCCGGTGGAGGACGAACGGCTTGAAAGCGTGATTCGAGGCCAACTCAGCTCCCAACCCAATGGAATCGAGATGGAGTTGGCCAGTGAGGACATTGAACAAGTCAGCGAGGACGCATTCTTTGTAGGCGCGAGCCCGATCATGCGCAAGCTTCGCGCCCAGGCCGAATTGCTGGCCCAGGCCAACGTTCCGGTCTTGATCCTAGGAGAGAACGGAAGCGGAAAAGACACCGCCGCTCGCCTCATTCACAAATTGTCGGTCCGCTCGGGGTTCAAATTTCTCAAGGTGAATTGTGCAGCGCTGCCCGGCGACCTGCTCGAAACCGAGCTTTTCGGTTACGAGCGCAACGACTCGGCCGGCTCGATGAGATCGAAACCCGGCAAACTTGAGTTGTGCGAGAAGGGAACAGTTCTGCTGGACGAGATCACGGAGATGCCAACCAGCGTCCAGAGCAAACTGCTACAAGTGTTGCAGAACAAAATGTTCTTCCGGCCAGGCAGCGGCGCAAGGGTCGAGGTAGACGTCCGAATTCTGGCTTCAACCAGCGCAGACATTGAGCGGGCACTTTCTGAAAAGAAGCTGCGCGAGGATCTCTATTACCGCCTGAGTGCTTTCACAGTTCAGGCACCCCCCCTGCGCCAGCGGAAAGATGAGATACCAATTCTGCTTCGCCACTTTATGCATCATCTGGCGAAACACTATGGCCTCCCTCCACGCACCTTTTCCCCAGCGGTACTGGAAGCCTGCCATGCGTATTCGTGGCCAGGAAATCTGCGAGAACTCGAGGAGTTCGTAAAGCGCTACCTGGTGATGGGTGACAAAGAGCTCATCTTTGCTACGGCAAAATCAGAACCCAAGCCGGCAAATGGTAAACCGGGTAACGGCCATACGATGGAAACGTCGGAATCAGCCCGGGAAGCAATTAACGACGACGGAAATGGGGAGCGATCTGCCACTCCCAACTCACTCAAGTCCTTGGTGCAAAGTGTCCGCTTTGAGGCGGAAAGAACCGCGATCGCTACGGCTCTTGAGAAAACTGGCTGGAACCGAAAAGCCGCGGCACGGCTGCTTAAAGTCAGCTATCGAACCCTGCTATATAAGATTGAGCAATATCATATGAGCTCTTCCGAAGCATATCCGACCACATTCCCGGGAAACGGATTTAGAGGCAATGGAAAGCGGATTTAGCGCCGAATGGGGGCTAGCGCGCTACAATTGCTCAGTTTGGAGCAAACCATGACAATCCCAGCAAGGAAGATGTGTCGGCGTTTAGCGATGTTCGCCGTTTGCATTCTGATTTCGGGTTGGCTGGCGGCACAGACTGACACAACGAAAAACACAGGTGGCACATCACCAGCACCGCAAGCAGCGTCCGCTGACCCCGGCACCGCGACCGCCGCAATCCGGCCCCACGATAACACTTACATTATCGGGGACGATGACGTTTTGTCGATCAACGTCTGGAAGGAGCAGGAAGTATCAAAGACGGTCCCGGTTCGCTCAGATGGGAAAATATCACTGCCTTTAGCGGGTGAGGTGCAGGCGAGTGGTGAGACTCCGCTCCAGTTAGAAAAAATCCTGGCCACCAAGCTACAAAGCTTCATCTCCGAGCCAGAAGTCACCGTGATCGTAACGCAAATCAATAGCCAGAAATTCAACATCCTCGGCATGGTCAACAAGGCCGGAACGTTCCCGCTGACAAGCTCTCTGACCGTGTTGGATGCGATTGCTCTATCGGGCGGTTTCAAGGATTTTGCCAAGCAAAAATCCATCTACATCCTCCGCAAAAACCCCAATGGCGGAGAGTCACGCTTGCCCTTTAACTACAAAGAGGTCATCAAGGGCAAGAACACGGAACAGAACATAAAAGTGCAGCCGGGCGACACAATCGTCGTTCCTTAGTGGCACGTATGCTAACTCGAGTCCTCATCGGTATGATTCTATTGGCTGTGTGCCCTCTCCGGGCGCAGACCGGCGCCGACGCAGCCGGAACCGGTCCTGGCGGCGGAGGAGGGGGCATGATGACGCCAGCTCCGGTCAGCGGAGAAGGATATTCGATGGGTTTTAGCTCCGAAACGCGTTCCAATTACCTCCGCGGAGGCCTGATTTTCAGCACCGCCTATCAGTCCGACGTGACGACTGGGACCAATGGCCAGCCCATAAGCGACGTTACCTATACGATATTGCCTACCATCTCGTTGGATCAGACCAGATCACGACTGCATTGGGTTTTCACGTACAGTCCAGGGTTTACGTTCTACCAGAAGACGACTTCGCTGAATCAGGCCAATCAGAATCTGGGCGTGAATCTTCGCTATCGTCTAAGTCCTCATGTGACACTAAGTCTGCGAGATACCTTTCAGCAATCGTCTAGCGTTCTGAATCAGCCGAATACGGATCTTCAGCAGCCGGTGTCCGGTGGCGTATCCGTTCCCAACTACTCTGTGATAGCTCCGAATGCCGAAGTGCTGACAAATACTGCGAACGCCACTCTGACCTACCAGTTCGCCGCAAACGCGATGGTCGGAGCCAGCGGAACCTTCGGGAATCTGTACTATCCGAACCAATCACAGGTTCTCGGGCTCGCCAATAATTCAAGTTCGAAGGGTGGTTCGGGATTCTATTCCCACCGCTTGTCGAAAATGCACTACATCGGCGTAACGTATCAATACCAGGTATTCTCGGCGAGTGGGACTGGGATGCCGAGCGAAACTCACGCCCAGAGCGTTTTCGGTTTTTATACTATCTACTTCAATCCAACAATCTCCCTATCATTCTTCGGTGGTCCCCAATATTCCAGCACGCAGCAGTTAGGAGTGCCTTCGTCACAGGGATGGTCGCCGGGCGGCGGTACGAGCTTCGGTTGGCAGGGAAGATTGACCAGCTTTGCGGCCAGTTACTCACAAACGATCAACGACGGCGGGGGTCTGAGCGGCGCAGTGCATGCGTCCAGTGCAAACGCCTCGTTGCATCAGCGACTGACACGGAAACTAAGTGGCGCGCTCGGAGCGAGTTATTCGAACAATAGCGTTCTGGATGCGTTGACCACGGTGAACGGCGGTGGTCATACGATTCAGGGGAACGCATCGGTGCAGCGCCAGTTGGGCCAACGGCTTAATCTCCAACTGCAATACACACGTTTGCACCAGAGCTATAGCAACATTGCTGCGATATCCGCTATCCCTGATCAAAATCGTGTGGCAGTCAACATCTCGTATCAGTTCATGAGGCCGCTGGGAAGGTAATTTGGGAAGGTATATATGGTAGATCAGTTAGAAGAGAAACCAGGCGAAAGTATTAACTTGCAGCAGTATGTCGACGTGATCCGCCGTCGGCATATGTATTTCCTCATACCTTTTTTTGTGGGGTGGCTGGTGGTCTGGAGCGCCAGCTGGGTTCTGCCATCACAATACAAGTCGGGTACGCTGATTCTGGTCGAACAGCCAAGCATGCCCAAGGATTACGTGACACCGAACATATCCGATGATCTACAGTCGCGGTTGGCGAGCATAACCCAGCAGATTCTCAGTCGCACGAACCTTCTACATATCATTCAAGGGCTAAGCCTGTATGCCGACAAAGGCGGTCACGTCAATGAGGACGAGTTGGTCGAGCGAATGCGCAAGGATATCGACATCGAGCTGGTAAAGGATCCGTACGGGCATATCACCTCATTCAACATCTTTTTCTCTGCTCGCGATCCGCGCGTCGCCCAGCAGGTGACGGGCCAGCTGACTAATTTGTTCATCAGCGAAAATCTGGAGTTGCGGCAGCAAAAATCCGAAGACACCACCAAGTTTCTCGAACAACAACTGGAAAGCGCGCGGCAGAACTTGGCGGAGCAGGAAGAAAAAGTCCGGGTATACAAAGATCAGCACTTGGGCGAGTTGCCGTCCCAATTGGGAAGCAATGTCCAAATCCTGTCCGGACTCCAGTCCCAACTACAGAACGAAGAGGATGGTCTCAACTCGGACCGCCAGCAGAACGCCTACCTGGACTCGATGCTGCAGCAGGCCCGAGCCTTGCAGAGAGCACCCAAGACCGAGAACGGCACGCCAGTTGGGATACCCGCTTTGGATGAAGAACTCGAGAAACTCAGAGCCCAACTTGCCGATCTTAGCTCCCATTATACGGATCGTCATCCCGACGTTCGGAAGCTGAAAGATCAGATTGCGAAGACAGAAAAAATGCGTGACCAGGCTCTGGCTGACCTGAAGGCTGGTGCGACCTCGACCTCGACCTCAGGCAGTGGCAACTCGCCCGCGTCGACGCCAGACAGTGCGGATAACGCCGACGGACCTGCGACAGTTCAACTCCAGGGTCAGTTCAAAGCCAATCAAATCGACATGTCGAACAAGGAACACGAGATCGCTGCTTTGAAAACCAAGATCGATGATTACCAGAGGCGTTTGAATGAGGAGCCTGCACGCGAACAGCAGTATGCCGATCTCACCCGAAATTACGAGCAGTCCAAGGCAGATTATGATGAGCTCCTTAAGAAGAAAAACTCTTCACAAATGGCTACGAACCTGGAATTACTGCAGCAGGGCGAACACTTCCAGATGATCGATCCTCCCAGTCTACCGATGAAGCCGGATTTTCCGAACCGCCTCAAGTTTTGCGGTATCGGTTTGGGCGTTGGCATCGCCTTGGGGGGAGGCTTGGCGGGCGCGACCGAGTTCCTCGATGATCGCGTTTACAATGAGAAGGCGCTAAAAGCGCTCTTGCCGGTGACTGTGATCTCAGAGATTCCGGCGATCAGCGGACCCGAAGAGGAAAGAAAGCAGGGGATGAAACTTTGGGTAAGCTGGGTAACGGCAGGGGTCGTCTTTGGGACCGTTCTAGTAGGATCGGCGATAAGTTTCTTCCGAGGGTAGTTGGTAGGCAATGTACAAAGCTTTCTACAATCTGAAGCGTAACCCGTTCGAGATCACTCCGGATCCATTTTTTCTCTTTCCCACCCGGAGACACAACGAAGCTCTGGCGGCGCTCTACTACGGTGTCCGGCGCCACAAAGGATTCGTAGTGATGACGGGAGAAGTCGGTACGGGGAAAACGCTACTCGTCCGGTGCCTGCTGCAATTGCTGAATCAGAGCGATGTAGCCTACGCCTATGTATTCAATAGTCGGCTCTCGCCGGTCGAGTTCCTGCAATATATTGCCGGTGACTTCGGGCTGAATGTGGCCGGAAAGAACAAGAGCGAGCTTCTTCTGACACTGAGTAACTACGTTATTTCGCGACATCAGAAGAAGCTGACCACCGTGCTGGTTGTCGACGAAGCCCACCACGTCGCGTCAGAAGTGCTCGAGGAAATCCGTCTGTTAACGAACCTCGAAACGACGAACGAAAAGCTGCTTCAGATATTGCTGGTCGGGCAGCCCGAACTGGACGAGAAGCTTGACTCCATCGAGTTGCGACAATTGAAGCAGAGAATCGCTCTGCGCTCACAACTTCTGCCGTTGAATTTGGACGAGACGACAGGTTACATCCACCGCCGTTTGCAGCTGGCTGGAGCAAATTCTAATTCTGCCCTGCTTTTTCCGGGCGAGACAATTGTCAGGGTACATCGGCACTCACGAGGGATTCCGCGCCTGATCAACACCGTATGCGAAAACGCGCTGATCACGGCATACGCCAGGCAATCGCGCTCGGTGACTCCCGACATCATCGAGGATATCGCCGCCGATTTCCGCCTCGGCGTGGTGCATGAACCGAAGGTGGAGAGCGCTAACGGTAACGAAGAAGGCGATGCGCGGCGAGCAGCAAAGACTCTGCTCCTCCTGCATGACTATCTGCAAAAACTGCAATCGAGTCACGGAGAACCGCGGGCCGCTGCAGCAACTGGAGCCAGTAAACATGAGCCGTATATTTGAAGCATTACAGAGGTCCGAGTCCGAGCGGTCTGGCGTGGCAACAGCGCCGCCTGCACTTGCGACTGAACTTCTGCAAGCGGTAGAGCGCGAAGCAAGCGCTGTTGCCCCGAAGGATCTGCCTGCGAACGAGCTTGCTCCCCATGACGTCACCGAGAACGAATATGCTGAGAATGACTTCGCCAATAGCGACTTGAGTCAATTCCAGTCGTTGCCAGTGTCCCTGCCACAGGACAGTAAGTTGATATGTCTTACTGCCCCGGAAAGTTTCGGCGCGGAGAAATTTCGCTTTCTGGGCGTGCGTCTGAGACAGCTCCAGCATAGCCGCCCACTCAAGAAATTGTTGATTACCAGCACGATTCCCGAAGAGGGTAAGAGTACAGTATCCGCAAACCTGGCAACTATTTTAGCCCGGAGGCAACAGCCGAAAATTTTGCTGGTGGATGGCGATCTGCGGCGTCCCTCGTTAAGCAAGCAGTTTGGCCTGGGGAAACTCCCCGGTCTCAGCGAATGGTTACTCGGCGAACCCCGTCCTATAACGGGCATCTACCGTCTCGAAGGCCCGAACTTGTGGTTTCTGCCGGCTGGCCGGCCCCCGGAGAATCCCCTCGAATTGATGCAGTCCGGGAGGCTTTCAAAACTTATGGAACAACTCGCCGGCTGGTTTGATTGGATCATCATTGATTCTCCCCCCGTACTGCCACTGGCGGACACCAGCGTTTGGGCGCGTTTAGCGGACGGTATTCTCCTTGTAACGCGAGAAGGAACGACCAAGCGGAGGCAGCTACAGAGAGGTTTGCAGGCGCTTGAAGAATCGAAGGTACTCGGTGCGGTGGTGAACTGTTCTGCAAGCACTGAGCACACCAACTATTACTATCGCTATGGTCCGGCGGCCTCGCGAGAGGCTGAAGGTACTAAACAGTAAACCGTGTCTAGATAGATCAACAATCCCCCGGGTAATTTGTTTCAGTTCCCAGTTCTGTACTCCCCCACAGACGCCACAAAAAAAGCAGTTCAGGGTAGGTCATTTGTTCCTGCGCCCGAAAAGAGGAAGCAGGACGAGGAGAGGGAGTCGTGAATGTACGGCGCTCAGGCAGTATAGCCAATCTGGATACTCTTTCGGCAGAGGTTGTGCCGGTTGAGGAACGCGGCATTCTGAATGAGGGAGCTTTTCACAGGATGATTTCGCTCGAGCGAAAGAGGACAGAGCGCTCGCGAAAGCCATTTCTGTTAATGCTCCTGGACATGGGCAACAGTCTGCGTTCGGATAAGAACAACAAGGCCCTCGACAAGATTCTCTTGGCTCTTTCTTTGTCGACACGAGAGACGGACGTTACGGGGTGGTACACGAACAACTCCGTTGTGGGAGTTATGTTCACAGAATTTGGAGCGGAGGATCGGAACACAATCCTAAGCACGATGATGACTAGGGTCAGTGAGACGCTGCGCAACAACCTGAGTTCGCAGCAATTCGGTCTGATCAGCATCTCGTTTCACCTGTTTCCAGAAGAGTGGGATCACGATATCCCCCAAAGGCCCAGCAATCCGACGCTGTATCCAGACCTGACGCGCCGAGATAATGCCAGGAAGTTTTTCTGCATGATCAAGCGCATCATGGACGTGGTCGGCAGCGCTCTCGCCTTGTTGCTTTTCGCGCCTATTCTCCTTGCCATAGCTATCGCCATCAAGCTGACATCGAAGGGCCCAGTGTTTTTCCGGCAGAAGCGAGTCGGGCAATACGGCGAGCAGTTTGTTTTCCTGAAATTCAGATCAATGCACGTCAACAATGATGCCAGCGTTCACAAAGCCTACGTCAAGCAATTGATCGCTGGCAACGCGCAAAGCCATCCAGGAAACGGCGATGGCGATAGCGTCTACAAACTGACGAACGATTCGAGAATTACGCGCATCGGTGCTTTCCTACGACGGACCAGCCTTGACGAGTTGCCGCAGTTCGTCAATGTGCTCAAAGGTGAGATGTCTCTGGTTGGGCCACGTCCTGCCATCGCTTACGAAGTTGAGGCTTACGACATTTGGCATCGGCGGCGGGTGCTAGAAGCCAAGCCTGGAATTACCGGGCTGTGGCAGGTGAACGGACGCAGCCGAATTAAGTTCGATGACATGGTTCGCCTGGATTTGCGATACGCCAAAACATGGTCGCCCTGGATGGATCTGAAAATTCTACTGCGCACTCCCGTCGCAGTCGTCTTCGGCGACGGCGCCTACTAAAACACCTCTCCCCCTTTGCGTTATGTCAACCGTGCTAAATCCCGCTGGTCAGTTTGTTGAGCAGGCCGTGAATGAATCCATGCACAAGGGGAGTAGTGAAACTGTGGTTAAATTCGGCGTAGTCGGATACGGATATTGGGGCCCGAATGTGGTCAGGAACCTCGACCAGTTGGATGGCTCCGAAGTAGTGGCGGTTTGCGACAAGAGTCCAACGGCGCGCAAACGCATTCACAAGACCTACCCGCACATCAAAGTGGTTGCGGAAACTGCTGAGCTGATGTCCTCGACTGAGATCGATGCCGTCGCCATCGTGACTCCGGTGTGGACCCATTACGAACTGACCAAGGCCGCCCTGGAAAACGGAAAGCACGTGTTTGTTGAGAAACCTTTTACCAGCGATTCGGGTCAGGCAGAAGAACTCATCAATCTGGCAGAAAAAAAGAATCTCACGATCATGGTGGATCACACCTTCCTGTTCACCGGGGCGGTGAAAAAGATCGGCCAACTGCTTGAAGAAGGTGCGCTCGGAAAGATTTACTATTACGATTCGACACGCGTCAACCTCGGCCTATTTCAGCACGACGTCAACGTGATCTGGGATCTCGCTCCTCATGATCTTTCGATTATCGACCATTTGATCAAGGAGACACCCGAGGCCGTGTCGGCAACTGGCCAAACCCATCTCAATGGCCACGAGGATGTAGCCTTCATCACCGTCTACTTCCCCAATAAGATCATTGCCCATATCAACGTCAACTGGCTCTCGCCCGTCAAAGTTCGTACCACGCTTATCGGCGGCGAGAAGAAGATGTTGGTCTGGAATGACCTGGAAGCCGACGAAAAGATCAAGGTATACGACAAAGGTGTTCACATTACGAGCCGGGAAGGCCTTTACAACCTGCTGGTGAACTACCGCTCGGGTGACATGTGGGCGCCGCAAGTGGAACAGATCGAAGCTCTGAGGCAAGAGCTCGCGTATTTCATCGATTGCATTTCCAACAATCACAAACCTTTTAACGATGGCGCCGCCGGCCTTCGCGTGGTCAAGCTCCTTGAAGCGGCCAATGAATCCGTAGGAAAAAGAGGAGCATTGGTTCACCTCTAACCCTCCTCGCACTCCTACCACTTCGCTCGGTCACCCGCGCGAATTGCCATCTCGTCATCTCCGCTAAAAGCAAAACCACAAAGGGAAATTATTCGATCATGGATGACTATCTCTGTGTAGCCCCGAATGTAAGGCTAGGGCGCGATGTGAAGCTCTCCAAGTTCATCAATCTGTACGGCTGTGAAATTGGGGATGACTCGAAGATTGGTGCCTTTGTCGAAATCCAGAAGAACGCCACCGTGGGCCAGCGCTGCAAGATCTCGAGCCATACGTTTATTTGCGAGGGCGTCACGATTGAAGACAACGTCTTCATCGGCCACGGCGTGATGTTTATCAACGACAGCTATCCGCGGGCCACCGCAGCCGACGGGAACCTGCAAACCGAAGCGGACTGGAAGGTCGAACGGACGGTGATTAAGAAGGGAGCATCCATTGGTTCCGGGGCGACGATCCTTTCGAGCATCACAATTGGCGAAAACGCGATTGTAGGAGCCGGGAGCGTCGTCACCAAGGATGTCCCACCGAACAGTATCGTAGCGGGAAATCCGGCCAGAGTTTTTCGTTATATCGAACAAATAACGGAGGTCACAAAGTGAGCAATTCTAAGAACACAAACAGCATTCCTTTTCTCGATCTTGTAACTCCTCACGTTGAAATGGAGCAGGAACTCACCGCTATTTTCCACCAGGTTCTGCACACCGCCGGCTTCATCGGTGGTCTCATGGTCGAAGAGTTCGAAAAGGCGTTTGCAGCATTTTGTGGTACCAGCCATTCAATCGCCATCAGCAGCGGTACCGATGCCCTGCGCTTCTCCATCATGGCTTGTGGCATAAAGCCGGGTGATGTTGTGGTGACAGTGCCCCACACGTTCATCGCCACGACTGAGGCCATTTCGCAAGCCGGAGCGGTTCCGGAATTCGTCGACATTGACGAGCGTACGTACAACATGGACCCGGAGAAGCTTCGGGAGTATTTGGAGAAGCAGTGCGAAAAGGACAAGTCCGGCAAACTCATCAGCCGCCGCAGCGGCCGGCCGGTCACTGCCGTCATTCCGGTCCATCTTTATGGGCAGATGGCGGACATGGACGCGATTCAAGAACTAGCTGATCGTTACCATCTCACAGTCATTGAAGATGCTTGCCAGGCCCATGGCGCCGAATATTTTTCCCGAAAGCATAACCGCTGGATGAAAGCAGGTTCAATGGGTCGGGTAACAGCTTTCAGTTTCTACCCCGGAAAGAACCTGGGAGCTTGCGGTGAGGCAGGCGCGGTGACTACCAACGACGCCGGTCTTGCGAAAAAGATCAGCATGCTCCGCGACCACGGACAAGCTCAGAAGTACTATCACGACATAGAAGGCTACAACGGTAGGTTGGATGCACTTCAAGCCGGCCTGCTGCACGCGAAACTGGCTCATCTGGCAAAGTGGAATGCCCAGCGGCGCGAACGTGCCGCCGAATACAGTCGCCTGTTCGCCGCAGCAGACGAAGCCGTCGCTCCCTTTGAACCATCGTGGTCACGAGCCGTGTATCACCTGTATGTAATCCGCGCCGAAGACCGTGACGGAATGATGAGCCAGTTGAAGAAAGCTGGTATTGGTACCGGCATTCACTACCCGATTCCGTTGCATCTGCAGAAGGCCTATGCCGCGATGAACTATCGTCCAGGGGACTTTCCGGTTACCGAAAAAGCAGCAGCGGAGATCGTCTCTCTACCAATGTTTCCTCAGTTAACCGCGCCGCAACAAGCGAGGGTCGTTGAAGAAGTTGTCAACTTCACTTCCAGGTTCACCCGCAAGAACGCCGAGGCCGACGTAACATCGCTAGCCGCCGCAAACCGAACAGCGTAGGCCTCTCTTACGTCAACTCCAAACAAAATACTTCGAGGTAAAGGGAAGAAATGAAACTTTCAGTCATTGGTGCAGGTTATGTGGGTCTTACGACTGCGGCTTGCCTTGCGCAAATCGGTCACGAAGTCTTCTGCAGCGAAAGCGACAGTGAGAAACTGGCCAAACTGCAGAGCGGAGGCATGCCGCTGTTTGAGCCGCATCTCGAGGATGTCATCAAGACCGTCCGACAGGCTGGCCGACTGTTCTTCGGGTCTACCGAAGAGGCGATTGCATGGGGAGACGCAATCTTCATTTGTGTGGGAACTCCCCCGTTGGCCAACGGTGACGCAGACCTTTCCGCAATCGAAGGAGTCGCTCGAGCCATCGCAAAACGTGGCTCTGGATACCGGCTGGTCATCGAAAAAAGCACTGTACCAGTTCAAACCGGTGCACAGCTACGAAAGCACCTGTCCTTGCATAGTACGAACGGGTTGACGTGCGACGTGGCGTCGAATCCAGAATTCTTGCGGGAGGGAACCTCGGTTGAAGATTTCCTCCATCCCGATCGGATCGTCATAGGGGTCGATTCTTCACGAGCCGCTGATTTGATGCATGAGATCTACGAACCGATCGTAAAGCAGGAGTTCACTTGCCCAATCCATGCAGGTTGCCCAAAACGGAAGGAACCTGTTTTTCTCGTGACCGATACCGGTTCGGCGGAACTCATCAAGCATGCCTCTAACTCCTTTTTGGCGATGAAGATTTCCTTCATCAACATGGTGGCCAATCTGTGCGAGGCGGTGGGAGCCGATGTGACTAAGGTTGCCGAGGGCATGGGACTCGATCCCCGGATCGGGCCGGCTTTCCTGAATCCCGGAATTGGTTTTGGAGGTTTCTGTTTCCCCAAGGATGTGCAGGCCTTTATCAGAATCGCGGAGAAATCACGCTGCGATTTCTCTTTGTTGAAGGAAGTGGAGAAGATTAACCAACGCCGGGTGGAATATTTCCTAGAAAAGATTGCCAAGGAACTGTGGGTTATACGCGGTAAGAAAATCGCGATTTGGGGCTTGGCTTTCAAGCCGAATACCGATGACGTGCGCTTTGCTCCGGCGATCGCGCTCGTGAAGTCGCTGGTGGGCGAAGGCGCGCAGGTGAGAGCTTATGACCCGGAAGCCATGGAAAAAGCCAAGTCTATGCTTCCCAACATTACTTACTGTTCGAATCCTTACGATGCTGCTGAAGGCGCGGATGCAATCGTCATCGTCACCGAATGGGACGAATTTCGCGTGTTGGATTGGAAGCGATTGCTTTCAACCGTCGAACACCCTTTGATCATCGACGGAAGGAACGTTTTTGCTCCGGAGGAAATCAGCCGAAACGGGTTCCGGTATGCCAGTATTGGACGAATCGACTCGGCGCCGTGCCAACCTACCGTCGGCGAGACGATAGATTCGTCCTCGTCATCGGCAGGAAATCGTGCTCAGGAAGCTTCCGTCTGATCCGCACAGCAGCGATCAATAATCTGAAAGCTCAAATGTCCAGTCCAGCAGCTTCGCTCAATCCCCGGTCTTTACACGTAGCACCTTCGCCGGCACGGAAGAAGATCTGGGTGGATTTAGATAATTCCCCCCACGTTCCTTTCTTTCGCCCGATCATTGACGAACTCAGAAAGCGAAATTATGAAGTGTTGGTCACGGCCCGGGACGCATACCAAGTGCGAGAACTGCTTGAATTTTACGGAGTGGATGCCAAGCTCATAGGAAGGCATTATGGCAAGCACAAAGTCTTGAAAGGAATCGGAACCTGCTTGCGTGCGCTGGCCGTAACATCTGGTGTCCGAAAGGAAAAAATCGATCTTGCGATTACCCACGGTTCGCGCGCGTGTGTAATCGCCTGTGCCTTGCTGGGAATCCCCGACATCCTATTATTTGATTATGAGTTTACGGCGAAGATACCGGGCGTCAAACCAACCTGGCTCATGGCGCCGGGTGTAATCGCGGACCGCCATCCTGGAAATGGCACCCAAATCATTAATTACCCGGGCATAAAAGAAGACGTTTATCTATCAAGATTTCGGCCTGATTACGGGGTGAAAACCCGCCTGGGGATTCCGCCGGACGATTTGCTTGTGATGGTGCGCCCTCCGGCAACCGAAGCTCATTACCACAATCCAGAGAGCGAAGGATTGCTGACAGAGACTATCAACAGGTTTGTGCGCACTCCGGGCGCAAGAATCCTTCTTCTACCAAGAAATAAGAGGCAGGAAGCGGATTTGCGATCGGCCTGGCCTGACGCGATTGCTCGGCGGCAGATTCTGATTCCCGACCATGTCGAAGACGGGCTGAACCTGATCTGGAACTCCGATCTTGTGGTCAGTGGTGGCGGAACAATGAATCGAGAAGCTGCGGCATTAGGAGTGCCAGTCTATAGCATTTTCCGCGGGAAAATTGGCGCGGTCGACGCCTACCTTGCCGAGCAAGGTCGTCTGGTTCTGCTTGAAACCGTCGAGGATGTCAAGACGAAGATCAAAACTGTGCGCCGGGATCCGCATAAGCAGCGTCTCAACGAAGAAAATAGCCCCGCGCTCGACACCATAGTTCAGAACATTATCTCGATCGTCGAATTCAACACTGTAGCTCCTGAAATTGGTTCGTGATTGGGTCATTTCGATTCCAGGTCGGCGTTGGACGCCTCTAAGATTTTCCAAAGAAAGCTATCACGAGAAATGACAAACACCGTAGCCGCTCCGAGCAATGAGACGCGCGTTGCCCCGTTGGTGGAATTGGCAATTCGTGGTCTCGAAGCTATGTATGACGAGGAACAGGCGCTCTTCTGCCATCGTCTGAAGCAAACTTCGGTCGCAAACGTCAAGGAAGGCATCTCGCAGCGGTATACCGTAATGACACTGTTGGGGCTGTTGCGTGCAGAAGCTGCCGGATACCGATCTCCCATCGACATTTCCGCCACTGTCGATGCCTTATACAGAAATACAGAATGGGTTGATAACATCGGGGATCTCGGCCTTCTACTCTGGCTTTCTTCGGTATCTCCTCGGAAGTTGGACAGTTTTTACGCGACATTCGATCTAGCAAACGCCCTTCGCAATTATTCGGATTCTCGAAAACGGCTGACTATGGAATTGGCGTGGTTCCTGACGGGACTTACTCACGCCAGCCGCGCAGAGCGAAGACCACCGTATCTTGAGTCGCTGGCACGGCAAACTTACGCGTTGTTGCAGTCCAATCAGGGCAAGGACGGCCTCTTCGGACACATGGCGAGGTGGAAGTCATTGGCAGGAGCGGTGCGCGGCCATGTGGGCAGTTTTGCTGATCAGGTGTACCCAATCATTGCGCTGGCGCATTTTGGTCAAACTTTCACAATGAAAGAGGCGTTGCAGAATTCGCTGCAGTGCGCCAACACGATTTGCAACCTGCAGGGCCCTTTAGGCCAATGGTGGTGGCATTACGACTCCATGACCGGGCGCGTAGCCGAACGCTACCCCGTGTATTCGGTCCATCAGCACGCTATGGCGCCCATGGCGCTTTTTGCGGCGCAAGATGCATGCAACGCGGACTTCCGGGAGCAAGTCTACAAAGGGCTGGAGTGGATTGGAGGGGCAAACGAACTGCAGCAGAGTCTTGAGGACAAGTCTGCCAGTCTGGTCTGGAGATGCATCCGCCCACCGCAATCGACTTCCAAACTCGAACGGTTTTCCGCCCTGGTAGGGCAAGAGAGTATCCCGGGAACATTGAGCATTCTGCACGAGTGTCGCCCATACGAACTAGGCTGGCTTCTATACGCCTTTGCGGGCCGCGAATCCAGAGCGTTACAGCCGAGCAGCAGACTTCAATGAACTGTTTCTCGTCGGCTTTCGCAAAACAGGTCGAGGGTAAGTGCTCGTGAGCATGACCGTCTACAAGATCGATCCAATACAGGACCACCGATGGACGGAGTTTCTGAATAAACATCCCGAGGCTTCCGTATTTCATACTTCGGGCTGGATGGACGCGTTACAACGTACCTACGATTACAACCCCGTCGTTTTCACAACCTCGCCTCCAGAAGGTGAACTCCGAAATGGTCTTCCTTTCTGCCGCATCGCGAACTGGCTTACCGGCCGAAGACTAGTGTCGCTACCCTTCTCCGATCACTGCGCCCCGCTCGTGGAAAATTCAGCCGAGTTGACCTGCATGCTCAAATCCTTGCAGCGGGAAGTGGCTGAGAAGAAATGGAACTATGCCGAAATCCGGGCTGGAGATTTACATTTGCCGAGCAACGCGAATTTTGAGAAGGCCAAGTCCTACTCCCTGCACAAACTGGATCTTCGTCCAAACCTGGACGAACTTTTCCGGAGTCTTCATAAGGACTGCGTACAAAGGAAGATTCATCGTGCGGAGCGGGAGGGCCTGAGTTATGAGGAAGGAAGCGAAGACTCACTGTTGCGCAAATTCTACCATTTGCTCCTCATAACGCGCCGGAGACATGGTTTGGCGCCACAACCCGTCCGATGGTTTAGAAATCTGATCGCCTGTTTGGGCGACAAAGTCAAGATTCGGGTGGCTTCCAAAGACGGCCATCCCGTAGCGAGTATTCTTACTTTGAGGCACCAACGGACGCTTGTTTACAAATATGGTTGCTCAGATCACCACTTCAACAATCTGGGTGGGACACACCTTTTGATGTGGAAAGCGATCCAGGAAGCGAAGAATGATCGACTCGACGAATTTGATATGGGTCGCTCCGATTCTGACAACCCTGGGTTGATTGCGTTCAAGGATCGTTGGGGTGCTGCGCGCTCGACTTTGTTCTACCTTCGATATCCTTTGCCACAGTCGCCAACCATAAGTGAAGCTATGCCGGGCAATGTCGCCAAGTACATTTTCGCTCACGCACCAGACAGTTTGCTCGCGGCAACTGGAAACATTCTCTACAAATACATGGGTTAACCTAGCTGGACCTGACGAATCGACGCAGATATTTTTTCTGATTAGACATGACTCAAGACGTCAAATACGTGGTGATCACTCCCGTGCGTGATGAAGAAAAGCACATGGAAGCCACGATCGAAGCTGTTGCTGGTCAGACGATCCGACCGAGCGAGTGGGTTATTGTCAATGACGGTTCGAGCGACAGAACCGGCGAGATTATCGACCAGTATGCGGCCAAATTTTCATGGATTTCCGTCGTTCACAGATCAAACAGGGGGTTTCGAAAGTCTGGGGGCGGAGTCGTGGAAGCC
>Ga0207044_1025_pt1 | contig 38004 bp, 28 predicted proteins | sample Alteio_BWMinCont_68_FD_153300 | JGI IMG/M metagenome (GOLD analysis project Ga0207044, IMG submission 153300) | Enriched cells from forest soil in Barre Woods Harvard Forest LTER site, Petersham, Massachusetts, United States -... | ecosystem: Environmental > Terrestrial > Soil > Temperate forest >... | reverse complement strand
TTGAGGTCGCGAACCGTCCGCGGCCCAATCCCGCCGAGGCGCTGGCTGAGATTGTGGAGACGCAGGAATTCCTCCGATCACAAGCCAGCGATTTGCAAGTTGCCGCGAACGTGATTGTCGAACGGCTGCAGAAAATCACTCACGCCAGCGGAGTAGCAGTCGCGGTGGTGCGGGAGGATCGGCTCGAGTATTGTGCGGCCACGGGAGATGCTGCGAATCTAACCGGAACCAGCTTGCCCATGGATTCGAGCCTGTCTACTGACGGCCGGCTCTCCACCGAATTCAGCCGCGAGCACGCGGACAAACAGTCGATCGCGTTGCCTCTTTATCACGAAGGTAATTTAGCTGGCCTGCTGGAAATTCGTTTTGCCGATGCTGATTCCATTCAAGATCCCGAGATGCGAAGTTGCCAACTCATGGCGGGATTGATGACGGAAGCGATCGCCCGCGCAGTGGACCGCGAGTGGAGACAAACTCTCGCTGCGGAACGCGCCGCCATGCTGGAAGCCCTCGAACGAATCAAACCTCAGCTCGAGCGACTTGCCGTGGAACCAGCAATGAACGTCAAACCCGCAGACCGCGTCATCGAACCGGCAGAAAGCGTTGCCGATCTGGCAGCTGAAACTACAGAACGGCGGATTCAGATTCCAATCAGCGAGTCCAGTGCGAAATCAGGCCGAGAGACGGTTTGTCCGCAGTGCGGATATCAGTTTGGAGAGCAAGAGCTATTCTGCGGCCGATGCGGGACCGCCCGACCGGCAGCATCTTCTCCTTCGGGCGACTTGCAGAGCAAATGGGCGTCGATGTGGCATCTGCAACAAGCGGCAGAAAATAAGCAGCACGAAGAAACCGAGGCAGTGACCGACGAAAGCGAAATCAGTCTGCCGCCGTTCGGTGAAGATCGGCCGTCTCACGAAGCGTCTCCCGAGCTTTCTCTTGAGCTGCGAAAGATGATGGAGGAGCTTTCGCACGAACCGGTTGAACCAGAGGTAGAGTCGGTCGGCGATTCCGCGTTAGTACTCGATGGCGAAGTCGCGGAAGATGCCCTTGCTCCGGCTGCTCTTGAGCCAGGAAAAACCCAGTCTCCGTGGGCTTCTGCAACCAAGGCTAACAAGTGGCTGGAATCTCTGAATCCGAAATCGCCAGGTGGAATCTGGCTTGCCAAGCACCGCGCCGACCTTTACGTTGCAGGAGCGGTTGTTCTGCTCCTGATCGTGCTATCCGGTGTGGGAATGCATCCGGCCGAGAGCCATACCCAATCGAAGAATGCTGCTCAACCGAATCTCACGCTTTTTGAAAAGTTACTGGTCAATCTGGGATTGGCGGAAACGCCACCAGCGCCGGTTTATCTCGGCAATCCAAACGCCTCGGTGTGGGTCGACATGAAACACGCTCTTTACTATTGCTCCGACTCCGACCTCTATGGAAAAACTCCGGGAGGGAAGTACACGACTCAGCGCGACGCGCAGTTGGATCAGTTCGAACCTGCGGCTCGTAAGAACTGCGACTGATTTCTCGTCCAACGTTCGATTCAGCATCGACCCAAAAGCAAACAGCTTCCGTCGTTGATGAAGGATTCAGCGACGCTCCGTTTTACTCAGTCGCGTTTCGGGGTGGCGCTCACACAATGAGTCAAACCTGAACCAGCGATTCGTGCCGACGCGCCTCGTACCAGAGCGCGAGTTCGACGCGATTCCACAGTCCAAGTTTGTCATAGATGACGCGAAGGTAATTCTTTACGACATGCTCAGTGGTGCCGATGGCTTCTGCGACTTCACTGTTTTTGAGCCCTTGGGCGACAAGCTCGATGACTCGCCGCTCCCGTTCGTTCGGAACTCGCTTTCCGTAGCGTTCTCCTCCAAACATAACTGCCTCCGGTATAGGGTTGTCGCGAGTTTAACCCGCTTGATACCGCTGTCAATTCCAAAGCGCAGGAAGAGACGATTGAAGTGCGCTTTGACGGTGCGCCGAGCCATTTTAAGTTGGGCAGCGATTTCCGTATTGTCACAGCCCTGCAACAGCAGATCGGCAATTTGCCGCTCGCGCGGGCCTAGACGAACCGGTTTTTCCTCCATGTCCTCTCTTCCTCGGGGTGAGATAATAACCGACGCCGCCCAAGGAAGTTTTCCACAGATCCCTTGCTGCAAGCGCCCTTCGCCGTCCAGCCGATAGGGGAGCATAGAATTTTGGCTGGTCTCCAATAATTCATAGCATTCACGCTGCCAAGCGGATCGGATTTCCTCAGTGATTTCTGGTATTGGTTCTCACAGTCTGGTGTCACAAAAGACGGCCTGTGGCAGGCCGCACAGAATGCGGTCGGCGTCCATGTTCGAGACGAGGGGCTGGGGCTTGATCTTAAGGATAAACCTTATCTAAGTAGCAGAAAATAAAGCGCAAGTACGAATTTCGCGAAACGTCCCCTCCGCGATCTTTTGGCTGTGAATAAAAGAGTTGGTCGAAAGCCGCTGCCGATCCATGCCGAGGCGTCGGCATCAGGCTCCATAAATCGGTTCACGCCTCGAACGCCTCCAATGAGGTTTAGGGCGAAGACCTTAGGACAAAATTCCCCGATCATGTAAGCCTCATGGGAACTAATTACACTTCTTGACGATTTCTGTGCAGACCCGGCTAACTCAACTGTCTGATAGAAGTTGAAGGCAACACAGCGGGATGTTCTACACTAGGGAAGCTTTCCATGGCCATGAAACTATCGGTCGTCATCCCGGTCTACAACGAGCGCGCCACGTTGCGGCATGTGGTGGAACGCGTGTTGTCAGTCCCGCTCGAACTTGAGGTCGTTTGTGTAGACGATGGATCGAGCGACGGATCGCGCGAAATTCTCGCCGAGTTGCGGCGTCAACATCCACAGATTCAGGTCTTTCTTCAAGCGCGGAACATGGGCAAGGGAGCGGCGCTGCGCCGCGGAATTCAGCAGGCCACGGGAGATTTCGTGGTTATCCAGGACGCCGATCTGGAATACGATCCTGCGGATTATTCGCTGCTTCTCGATCCCCTGGTTCAGGGCAAAGCGGATGTGGTATACGGTTCCCGTTTTCTGGGCGCGGCTCCGCACCGCGTTCTTTACTTCTGGCACTCGGTAGGAAACCGGCTGCTGACGCTGCTTTCGAATTGCCTCACGAATATCAATCTGACCGACATGGAAACGTGCTACAAAGTTTTCCGCCGTGAGATCATCCAATCGATTCCGATCGAAGAGGAGCGCTTCGGGTTTGAGCCGGAAATCACGGTGAAAGTTGCGAAGCGCCGCTTGCGCATCTACGAGGTTGGCATCAGTTACTGGGGGCGTACCTACGAAGAGGGAAAAAAGATAGGCTGGAAAGACGGGCTGCGTGCCGTATGGTGTTTGCTAAAGTACTCAATGAAGGAGTCTCCGATCGCCGTCAGCGACGCGCAGGTGGACTCCCTGCAGAACTCGTCGGCTGAAAAGCGAGTTTCCGGAAGCAGCAGCTAAATCTGCCGCGCCACGCGGGAGAGGAACTGCAGCTTGAGTGCAAAGGTTTTCACATTCTTCAAAGATGCTGACGCCAGAAACTGGCTGCCTCGGCTAACCCTTCCATTGATAATCACATAGCGACCTCAAAAGTGCGCTGCAAAGGTACGCAAATTGCTCGTACTGATGCTTGACCAGGTTTGATCAATCAGAACTTGCTGCCCCGCTTGTAACGCGGTATTCTGATGCGTCGTTCGTCTCGTTCTCCCCGCGAAGTTTCAGTGGGCCGCAAACTGCCACCGTCAAATTGCCTGCATTGGCAAGCAGATACAACTATTGTCCTAAATAACTTGTAGTTCAAGGAGCCAGGATTTGATCGCTTCAATAAGCCACATTATTGCGCCGCACGGCGGGGAACTTGCCGACCTGATCGCGACGCCGGAACGCATCGCAGAACTGAAAGCCCATTCGCGAGAATGGCCGTCGTGGGATCTGACACCGCGCCAGATCTGCGATCTCGAACTGCTCATCAGCGGAGGGTTCTCGCCTCTGCGAGGATTCATGACGCCAGCGGATTACGAGGGCGTCTGCCACAATATGCGTCTCAGCAGCGGAGTTCTTTGGCCGATGCCGATCACGCTCGACGTTAAAGAGGACTTCGCAAAGTCGCTGACGCCGGGCAGCAGCAAAGTCGCATTGCGTGATGCGGAAGGCGTCATGCTCGCGGTTCTGCACGTCGAAGCAGTCTGGCAACCCGACCGCAAAGCGGAAGCGCAGTCAGTTTTTGGAACCACAAGCGCCGTTCATCCGGGCGTCGATTACTTATTGAACAAGGGGAACTCGTGGTACGTGGGCGGCCGGCTGGAAGGCGTGCAAGCGCCTTCGCACTACGACTTCCGGACTTTGCGGCTTACTCCCGCTGAGTTGCGTGCAGAATTTGCGCGGCTGGGTTGGCGACGGGTGGTTGCGTTTCAAACTCGCAACCCTATGCACCGCGCCCACGTGGAACTGACGTTCCGTGCTGCGAAACAGGTCGAAGCCAACCTGCTGATTCATCCTTCGGTCGGAATGACCAAGCCTGGCGACGTCGATTACTTCACTCGGGTGCGTTGCTATCAGTTGCTTTTGTCCAAGTTTCCCGCGGGGAGCGTAAAACTCTCCATGCTGCCTCTGGCAATGCGCATGGGTGGACCGCGCGAGGCCATCTGGCACGCCTTGATCCGCAAAAATCACGGAGTCACGCATTTCATCGTGGGCCGCGACCACGCGGGTCCAGGAAAAGATTCCGACGGCAAGAACTTCTACGGCCCCTACGATGCCCAGGAGCTGTTCAAAAAGCACGAAGCCGATATCGGCGTGACTATGGTTCCGTTCAACATGATGGTCTATCTCGAGGATCAGGATCAGTACGTTCCGGACAACGAAGTAACCAACGGATCGCGCGTTCTTAACATCTCAGGTACCGAATTGCGGGATCGCCTCAATGAAGGACGCGACATTCCCAACTGGTTCACCTATCCCGAAGTGGTGCAGGAACTCCGCCGCAGCTATCCGCCACGGCACAAGCAGGGTGTAACCATTTTCTTCACCGGACTTTCGGGTTCGGGCAAATCGACTATCGCCAATGTCCTCGTGACCAAATTTCTAGAGGCAGGCGGCCGTCCGGTCACGCTGTTGGATGGAGATCTGGTGCGCAAGCATCTTTCGTCCGAACTTGGCTTCTCGAAGGAACATCGCGACATCAACATCCGGCGTATTGGTTATGTCGCTTCAGAGATTACGAAGAACGGCGGCATCGCCATCTGCGCCCCCATCGCTCCATATGACGCCACCCGCAAAGCTGTGCGAGGCATGATCGAACCCGTTGGCGGCTTCATCCTGGTGCACATCGCGACGACGGTGGAGACTTGTGAACAACGCGACCGTAAAGGTCTCTACGCCAAAGCTCGCGCCGGTATTCTCAAGGAGTTTACTGGTATCTCAGACCCATACGAAGAGCCCAAGGACGCCGAAGTTGTAATCGACACAGCTGAACTGAGTCCCGAAGAAGCCGCGCAAGAGATCATTTTGCATCTGGAGCGCGAAGGCTTCATCGGGGTCAACGGACAATCGGCCTGATCGGATAACGAGAGGGTTACGAGAGTTGTATGGGATTTTAATGCTTATCGAAAAGGTCCTGATCGGTTTCGTAGTCGGTACCCTGATCGGCATGACCGGGGTGGGGGGCGGTGTGCTCTTGCTCCCCGTCCTTATTTTTGTTCTGAGAATACCGCCGATCATCGCAGTGGGATCTGATGCCCTTTTCAACTTCGTTACCAAAATTGGTTCGAGCTGGGTTCATCTCAACAAGGGAACGGTACGTAAGAAAGTCGTTCTGGCGCTGGCCTCCGGCAGCGTTCCCGGATCGATTCTCGGGGTAAGTCTGCTCGGCCATCTTCGAACCGTGTACGGCACGGGAGTCAACACCTTCATTACCACGGCGGTTGGAGTGCTTCTGATTTGCATTCCGACTCTTCTCCTGTTCCAGAGCCGGATCGAGGAGCACGTAGCCCAACGTTCTCCGACCCTGCAGTCTTTCGTTGGCATGTCGGCGATCGGGCTCTTAGCGGGCTTTCTGGTGGGGATGACGTCGGTGGGCTCAGGCAGCATCATTATGATGCTCCTGCTCTTGTTCTATAGCTTCTCGCCCAAGGTGATGGTCGGCACCGACATTGTCCATGCCGTCATCCTTACCGGCGTGACCAGTCTGCTGCATTTCCGGCTTGGCAACATCGATCCATACCTGGTGGGTTCTCTGTTGATAGGTTCCATCCCCGGTGGATTGCTCGGTTCACACTTGAGCACCCGCCTTCCCGTACCTTGGCTAAGGCGTCTGCTGTGCGCCGTATTGCTGGCAACCGGCGCGCGCATGCTGTGGGCCTGAGCCAACCTCGAAAATACTAATGAGCGATAACTCCAACGCCGAAACTCTGCAACGCATTCAGTCCGCCATCGAAGCCGCTCGCGTGGTTTTCAGCCGGTTCACCGCGGGTGCGATTGAAACGGAATACAAGATTGGACACGATCCTGTCACCGAAGCCGACCGGGCGCTCGACGCCGTGCTTCGCAAAGAATTGCTGCGCGATGGCGAGGGCTGGCTCTCTGAAGAAAGCGTGGATGATTACACACGCTTGGACAAGAGCCGGGTTTGGGTAGTCGATCCTCTCGACGGTACCCGTGAGTTCGTTGCCGGCATTCCTGAGTTCTGCGTTTCTATCGCCATGGTGGAGGATGGCCGGCCCATCGCTGGCGGAATCTGCAATCCGGCCACGAACGAAGTGTTCCTCGGTTCGCTCGAATCAGGCGTGACCTACAATGGCAAACCCGCGCAGCCCAGCCAACGAACGACTCTCGATGGCGCCACGGTGCTGGCTAGCCGCAGCGAAACCAAGCGCGGAGAGTGGAAGCAATTTGAAGGCGCAAATTTCAAAGTTCGCCCCATGGGATCGGTCGCTTACAAACTTGCGTTGGTCTCAGCTGGTCTGGTCGACATCACTTTCACCCTGGTTCCGAAAAATGAATGGGACGTAGCTGCGGGGGTCGCGCTGGTGACCAGCGCCGGAGGATTCGTCAGTACGCGCGAAAACGGTCCGCTGCGATGCAATCGCCAGGATCCGCTGATCTCAGGCCTGATCGCCTGCGGGCCCAATCTGCGCGAGCCGCTGCTCCAGTTACTCGAAAATCATATGCGGCCGGTTGGTTCTCAGCCCACTCCAACGCAGCGCTGAGTGGTTCAGGCTGTGTCGCTAGCAACTGGTTGCTCCATTAGGGCATCCAGTTCGGATGCAAAAATCTGTTTCCGTCCTTCGCAAACGAGCATCTCGCAACGAGAGATCGTTCGGTTATAACTGAGAACCCGCTGTCCATCGATTTCCACATAGCTGCCATTGCAGAAAATCAACAACTCTTCTTCACTCTCGTGCTTTTTTTGCCAGCAAACGAATTCGGCGTCGCTAGCGAATCGGCCATGATTCCATGGCCGTTCATTCTTGGCAAAAAAGAACGAGTGTTCTTCTGTGGACGTGCTGTAGACATATGCTTCGACGGACGTAGGCGTGACCTTAGTTGCGACCCGCGTGAGCCTGCCTGGAATTTCGCGGATTTCTTTCAACGGAACCAGCAAGGTTACAAACTCAGCTGGTAAAGAAGTTGTGGCGCCGAAAGTGAGGACGGTGATGGGCTCTTTTCTGCCATAGACCGGCGACCACACATCCTTGCGAACCTCTTCAGACCATCCGTGCTTCTCTGCGCACAAGATCGCAAGTCCGCTGGAAGTCCCTTTCACCCCGAATAGATATTCAGCGTGCATCCGCATTTCAGACCCTAAATGCCAGTCAATGTCGAGCCGATGCTTGCCTGAACCCTGAGCCAGATCACGCACCAGAAACAAACCAGACTTGGACGAGAAGACCCAGCGGCGGTGCACAACCGGAGACGGAAGGCGGCGATAACCATCGTGGCTTCCGACGAACAGGTCGAAGCTTTCTCCGTTGATCCATTGCTCAGCTTTGGAGCGAGTGAACTGCTTCCACGCAAACGGGCCAGCCGGTTCGGATTGGCTTTCTCCGTCTACTCTTAGTGTGTTGTGCATCGCCGTGCTGCGGAACAAATCGCGCTCCCTCCCGTTCCCGACGTACTCGAACGTGCCCGGATCAACGAGTAGTACGTGCCCCTCGGAATGCAGGCAGATGCCAAGTGCGTCAGCGTGGCCATGGCCGCAGCCTTGGACTCCTTGCGGGCCGCCATCGATCACCAATTGACTTGTGGGATTTGAAGTGACAAGCAAATGCAGCCCCGCAAACTGCAAGCTGACAGAGGCCATGTTTGGTTGCGTCGTCTCCAGGCGATCCCATTCGGCAACGCCCTGAACTCCCAGCAACCAGATCGTCTCCTCGCGTAACTCGCCAGCGGCAGCTTTGAAATCTTCGCGATGAAAAAGCACAGCTCCGGTGGCAATCGGATCCAGCAGGTGCTGGCTTCGATTGCGTCTGGGATCAAACAATCGTCCTCCGTCGTCGTCTCCCAGGAGTGGTGCCGCGCCCGCTCGCCCCAGCAGCAAGAGAGCGTTCATCATCTTCTCGAGGGCCGTCTCGAACTCAGCGGGGATGGAAACTTCATTGAGACTGGCGAGAACAACAGCGTGCAGAAAAAAGTCGATGGCGTAAACATGATAGTAAGTCGATTGCTCGAAGTGGAAACCGCCGGCCTGGATCTGACGCTGCGCTTCTCGCAAGACAATCTCCCATCCCAAGGACTTCCAATGTTCTGCCCGAGAGATTTCCGGGCACAGCGTCCCGAGAAAGAGCAACGCGACCGCTTCTCCCAGAAGGTGCGTATTCGGCGAGAAATAGGTAGAGAGGTAACGCTCAATATGGCGGCCGTTCAGAGCCTGGGCACGAAGCCATTCTTTTCGGAATTCTCGCGGCATGACTGGCGTGCCCTTCAGCAACTGATATATCCAAATCCAAGAAAGACTGCGAAACGCCACCTCGAGACTGCTGACCCAGTTGATTCCAAACGGGTATGGATTCTCCGCTTGCCAGTGCCGCCATTGCCCGAATATCTCGTCCGCGTAACGCCTCTCTTCGGTAAGCCGATACGCTTTGGCCAAAGTGACCAGATGCTGATGACGGTTCAGTTCCCACGTGACCTTGCAATCCCCAACCTCGTCGAAGTCGAGATAACGGATCTGGTGGAAAGCCTTTCTGGGAGCCTGTTTCCCATGTACCGCGTCGAGATGCCAATCGATGGGATCGCCGTATTCCAGATCCTCGTAGCCGAGAAGATCAAAATGGTGGCGGCAGATTTTGTCGGCCTGATCGATAATCTGCTCAGCTTGTTGCGGAAGCCTTTGACGAATCAAGTCGAGCACAGCCGGAACTGATTTGGATGCGAAGAAAAACCGCCCAGGCTTGAGGTTTAAGGAGCCAACCAAACCTTTGCCAAAATCGAATCCGACTCGAGATAGAAGAGTGTCGTACCGTTTGGCTAGTTCTTGCAGAGTCCGACTCAGGAGTTCGCGTCGATCCATGGCCGCCAGTCGCGACGCGGTATGACGCCCGCTCTTATCCGGCATGACAAAGTCCGAACTCAGCCGCGTGCCGCACAATCATAAGTTCATCATCGCATAAGCGTCCGACCGTGATAGATATTAGCTATGTCGTCAGAGGCACAGAGCACGAAACATTCAGCCAGGCAACAGAATCGCGTCGTGTTCCTGATGTATCACGAACTGGAGATTCCGGGTCGTGCGCTTTGCCACTCCGAAGCAGGATATTCGCGGTATGTGGTAAAGGAGACGCAGTTCCGCTCTCAGATTCATTGGCTACAAGAGGTCGGATGGCATGGCCTGAGCGCGGGTGACGCGCTCGCATTCGCGCTGCGGAATGACTGTGAGCCCAGCAGTGTTGCGGTCACCTTTGATGACGGCTGCGAGTCTGACCTCATCTCTGCGGCTCCGATCTTGAAGGAAGCGGGATGCAATGCCACTTTCTATATCACAGTAAGGTTTCTTGGGCAGCGCGGGCACATGAAGCAAACCCAGCTCCGTGAGCTCGCCGCTTTGGGATTTGAGATTGGCTGTCACTCGATGACGCATGCCTATCTGACTGATCTCGACGACCGCGGATTGCAACGGGAAATCAGCGAGGCCAAGGCGGAGCTGGAAGAAATTATCGGCAAGCAGGTCGAACACTTCTCTTGTCCGGGCGGACGTTGTGACGCGCGTGTCATTCAAGTTGCCCGGCACGCTGGTTACCGCTCTGTGGCCAATAGTCGCGTTCGTCAGAACGGGCCTGCGACGGATAGCTTTGACCTGGGACGCATCGCGATTTTGCGTGGAACCGAACTGCAAGCCTTTCAAGAAATTTGTCGAGCCGAAGGTCTTTGGAAGATTCAAGCGGGCAACCGGCTCCGAGGTGCGGCTAAACAGGTCCTAGGAAACTCTCTCTATGATCGCGGCCGCGCGTTTCTGCTCCGCTGAAAAATGTCCTTCGAGGGGATGCTAGACTGAAGCCGATGGAGACGTCGAGTCCAGCAGCAATCTCATCGCAGGCCACTTCGGCGCCCGATTCGAAGATTTCGCTGGAATGTGGTTCGTCTGTCAAACGAAAAGTACGGCCCGTCTTCGTGATCGGCTGCCATCGCTCAGGCACAAATCTGCTCTACGACACACTCCTCTCTGCTGGCGGTTTCGCCATTTATCGCGGATACTTGCCGGTCTACAAAATGCTCGTTCCTCGATTTGGAAGCCTTGCCAATCGAAGCAATCGAAGCAGAATGATGAATGCGTGGGTTCGCAGCAAGGGCTTTCGCCGGTCGGGTCTTGATGCCGAGCAACTGACGGCCAGAGTGCGGGATGAATGCCGCAGCGGAGGAGATTTCGTGCGCATCGTGATGGGTGAAATCGCCCGCAGCCAGAACGTCGCCCGCTGGGTGCTTTACGATCCCGATAATCTTCTCTACATCCCCAGGATTCGGGCGGATATTCCCGACGCCCTTTTCGTTCACATCATCAGAGATGGCCGAGACGTCGCGCTGTCTCTCAGTAAGATGGGCGGATCTAAGCCACTCCGGAATCGAGCAGCAGGTCTGCTGCCGACCGCGCTTTATTGGGAGTGGATGGTTCGCAGAGGACGCCAACACGGGCTGCGCATCGCCGATGATTACATCGAAGTGCGCTATGAAGAACTGGTCTCCGATCCGCGCGTGACCGTACGAAAACTGGGGGAGTTCCTGGATCACGATCTGGATTATGACAGCATCCAGAAAGCCAGCCTGGGCCGGCTTCGCGAGCCCAACTCTTCTTTCTCTCGAGAAAATGAGCAGCACAGCCCACTCAACCGCTGGAGCGCAAAACTATCGCGCAGCGAAATTATGTCGGTTGAGGCAATGGTCGGCGAGTTTCTCGAGGAGTTAGGTTATTCCTTAAGCTCGCCGAGGGGAGCACTGAAATCGGGCCTCGCAGAAAAAGCCATGCGAGCTTTTTACTTCAGCCTGCTCAATACAAAGTTGTGGCTGAAGACCCAGACTCCGGCGGGGAGGCTGGCTGACCTCGAAGCATTGGAAATCTGCGACCATATAGAATCAACCGAAGCAGAATGATTCGCATCGTGACAGCGGTGATTCTTACGAGCGCTTCATTCGTGGTAATTTCGTCAACCACGGTTGCTGCGCAGGTGGGCAGTTCCCCGGCAAAAACCTGTGGTCCTCCGAACTACTGCGCTCGAACCGATGTGCGGATTGAGCCCTATCCAAAAGCGCCGCCGGCGATAGGACCAGCCGGGTCTATTGTCAGCGACCCGACTTTTGGTTCGCGTGTAGTTCGCGTGACGGATGCGAAGACAGACTCGCGACAACCTTCCGAGTCTTACGCCACGCCATCATCCGCAGAACAGAATTCGTGGAGCACGGACGACACGAAGTTTTACGTGCGCAGCATTGACGGTAAATTGGAATTGTTCGACTTCAACCCGGACACCATGGCGGCTCACGCGAGGGGCCCACTCGATGTCTCTTGGATCGGAGAACCGCAGTTCAGTTACTCGCAGCCGAACGTGCTTTACGGGATCGCGCGCGGCCAGCCGATATTTCAGCAATACGACATCTCGACAACTCGAACCACGAGCCTGCATGATGCGTCGGGGTGCGTGAAGCTGAAGTCATCCGACGCCGGTCATGCCATTTCGGTAAGTGGAAACGACCAGCGAATGGCGATGGCTTTGGGTCCGCAACAAGACACCGACTACCTGGTTTACATTTACGACCGCATTAAGGGTTGCCGCTGGTACAACACGCAAACCGGCGAAATTGGCGGGGAATGGGGCGCTAAAGGGATCGTCACAATCCCTGACCGTTTTCTGATTCACGACGTTCGCATCAATAAATCGGGGCAATTTATCGAAATCATCAGGAGCGGCGCCCCGGTGCACGGAGTCGCCCCGCCGCTAAATCCCGCACCAACGTTGGTGTGGAACGCGGAGACGATGGAGGTCGCGCCTTGTGGCCCGAAGGGATGCAAGGGGCACCATGCGCTTGGCTATTCGCATCTTCTGAACCCTTCAGAGCTTGAGCATCCCATGGACTTATGGATTCGTCCGTTGAACCGGTTGGATGCGCCGTCTCCGTTGATCAAGCAGTTGCCGGCAGTTCAAGGATGGTACGACTTACATATTTCCTGGAACAACGTGGACGCAAACGATTCTTACCCCGCATGCCTCTCCACGTATCGCCGGGACAATCCGAACACACCCGGAGTTCCACCTAAAGTCGTCGGGCCTTGGGAAAACGAGATCCTTTGCATCGAGACGGATCGAAAGGATTCCAAAGTCTGGCGGTTTGCTCACACCTATAGCACCGCACAGAATGGTTTTTGGTCGTCGCCTCGGGGAAACGTTTCAGAGGATGGCCGATTCTACATGTTCACCTCTGACTGGGAAGATCAATTGGGACGGACGAGCGGAACGCCGGCGTATCGAACTGATGTGTTCATCGTAGAGCTAAAGTAATTGCATCTGCGGCATTCGAAGTTCACCTTTTTGGAGCGGAAGTACGATGCCAAATGCGCGGGACGTCGCAGAACCTAAGTCTGACCATCCCGCGACAGAATCTCCTACGGTCACAGCCGAATCGACACGCAGGATGGATCACTCGCTCGCCCACAGCTTGGCCTGGAGGGCGGGAGCCGACTGGTTCAGCCAAATCCTTAGTTGGAGTTCCTTCCTCATTGTCGTCCGGTTGCTCACACCGGCGGATTTTGGAATTGTGGCGATGGCCATGGTGCTGTGGGCTTACCTGCGTTACCTGGGCGAGTTTGGCATACCCCAGACGATTGTCACGTTGCGTGACTTGACCGAGGATGAACTAGCACAGTTAAACACGGTCGCCGTTTTGCTTGGTCTCGGCTGCTTCGGACTGGCATCCCTGCTCGCCTACCCTCTGGCGGCGTTCTTCAAAACTCCGCAAGTGTTTTGGGTAGTCATAGTGACTTGTAGCGGCCTGGTTCCGCTGGGGCTTCGCGCGGTTTCGGAAGGATTGCTGAATCGAGACATGCGCTTCCGAACTCTCTCCTTGCTGGATGCAACGACTTCGATCATCGCTGCAACGGCAACGCTGGTAATGGTTTTTCTAGGCTTGGGATACTGGTCTTTGGTTCTTGGTAATCTGGCCGGTTACGCAGCGCAGTCGGTGTTGACCGTGGCTGCGCGGCCTCACCGCTTCGCTTTTCCCAGATTGCGTACTCTCCGCAGGCCCCTGCTTTTCGGGTGGCACGTTTTGGTCTCGGTGGTTGCTTCTTCGGCTTACGAGAAACTGGATAACGTCACGGCAGGACGAGTGTTGGGTCAAACCGCCCTCGGCGTCTATGGCATGGCTTGGAATCTAGCCAACGTGCCCATGGAGAAACTAACGACGCTGGTGACCACTACGATTCCCACATACTTCGCCGCGGTACAGAACGAGCCTGCTGCTTTGCGGCGGTATCTGCGCACGTTGACCGAAACTCTGGCCATGGCTACCTTCCCCGCGACCATTGGGCTGGCATTGGTTGCGCGCGATCTTATTCCTGTCGCACTCGGGCCTAAATGGAATGGTGTGATCGTGCCCCTGGAGATTCTTTCTGTCTATGCAACCTTCCGATCCATCGTCGCGCTTCTCGGCAAACTCCTGACCGCAGTGGGCAATCCGCGATTCGTGATGTGGGACGATTTGGCCGCTCTGATCATTCTTCCTACCGGGTTTTATGTAGGCAGTCACTGGGGGACACAAGGAATCGCATGGGGCTGGGTGGCGGCCTATCCTCTCGTTGCTCTGCCGCTTTATTGGAAAACTTTCAAGACCATCGAAATGCCGGTTGGAGATTACTTGCGGGCTTTGCGCCCGGCACTGCACGGAACTGCAGTGATGGTTCTGGCCGTGACTCTGCTTAAGTGGACGCTCGCGGCGCAACCTTTCCTGTTGCGACTGATCCTCGAAATTGCAACTGGTGCGGCGGCGTATGTTTCAACGTTGCTGCTCTTGCACCGCGAACGCATGATGACATTCTTGCGCGCGGCGCGAAACTTTCGCCAAGCCCGTGTGCAGGGAGTTTAAGAACGCTGGCGTTCGCCTTGGAGCCAACCCCGAAATTTCTGCTTTCGGTTGAACATCTTCTTTGCCTCGTCGCGCAGTTTTGAAATCAGCTCGAAGCGCGATTTCGTGAACCAGGGCACTCTATGAGGCACGCATCCATATTTCTCCTTGTATTTGCCTTCGCCGCCCCAATCGTAGATCTCAATTCCACGTCGTTTCCAGTAACGCATCGCGTACCAGTGCATCAATTCGTTGGGACGCAGGTTCTGGCTGGATCGGAAACTGGCATTGCCCCAGAACTCGGCGATTTTATTGAAACCGGGAAAAATTCCACCGGCAATGCAGTTCCCGTCTGAGTCTCTTGCTCGCAGCAGTAGAATTCTGCCGGCAGGCTCGAGGTGTTTGATCAACGTCCGCACACGATCCACAGTGTACGTCGGGACCAGTTTCTGCTTGGCAAATACATCGATTAGTTGTTGGTAGTATTCGTCAGCGAACGCGAGATCATGCGCCTCTTCGATCGTTACCCCGTTCTTCTCTGCTTTTCGAATGCAACGACGGCAGGCACTGTCCATGCCGTTATATAGCTCCACTTCCGATTTTGTTAAATCAGTGCGATAGGAAATGTAAAACTCACAAGCAAACCCCGGCGGCCCGTCCTCAATCACGAAATAGGGATCGGACACTTCCATGTGCAGACACTTGAGATCGCTCCAGGCTATTTCTTCGACGGCAGCGAGCGCTGCCGCTCGTGATGCGCCAGGCCGGAGATTGAAGCCTATGTAAGGGGTAGTCCAACCAGGGAACGAACTTCCCAGTATTTTTATTCCGAAGCGGGTGAAGGTGAGTCCAGTGAAGTAACCTGCGAGTTCCCTTCCCTCGCGCAATTCGGCAATCACTGGCGTGGCATTCTGGGATTCACGGATGAATTGAACCCATTCGCGCGTCTGGAAAACGGTCCGGTCCGCGAATCGGTCGAGAACGCTCCAGTCAACCGCGTCAAATTCGATGATGTGGCACTTCATCCGTTGTTTGATTCTATTGTCGTGTCGCTCCTACTTATCGATAAGACTGGCCGAGTAGTCAACCATAAGACGAGACAGCGGCGTATTGATCTTTGCCCACTGCTTGAGATCATAGTAATTGCGATAGATGAACCGCATTCTTCTTACCGCAGGCGAATGCTTTGTATGCGGACCGCTACTATCGGAAAGAGCATAGCCTAGCTGCTGCAGATAATCTCCTACCAGACTCTCGAACAGTACCAACTGGTCGGGAGGAAATTTGTTCTTATCTTTCCATCGCTCTACCGGCGCGAACTCACCCCGCTTCAGATCTTCTTTGAATGAAGTCAAGGGAATCTTGACTGAACCAACAGCGGACTGCTGAATGCGCTGGTAGTTCAAATCGTGCTCAATAAAATCGCCCACCCGATGAAGCGTTTCAGCAGGTTCCCGGACCAGATCCTCATACATTATTTCCAGGTAGTCAGGTTGCAGCACAGAACCGAACCCTCGGCCGTTGCGGACAATCCACTCCCAGTAAAGCCCCGCGGCCAACAATCCGCGGGATCGGTGCCAGGGAAGCGGACGACTCCAACCACGCTTGTCCAGGGACAAAGCGACGTCGCGACCGTCCCGGATGATATGAATGATGCGCGCATCCGGAAAATCCCTCTTGATCCGCAAGAGGTGCGGAATGTTCGTCGGGGTTGAATCAATCCAGCGATCGACTCCTTGCTTACGCCCAATTTCTTCCATCACGATTCGAAGAAAATCGCTGGCGCTCCGGCATTGCGCTAACACCTTGGCTTTAATTTCGTCCGCCTCTAATCCTGAAAGGACGAAGGCTTTGGTCCGCCGCCATTCGTTCATCATTCTAGTTTTGTTCCTTACGACGCCGAGATCCCCATAAATAGGCTCCAGAACGTCGAAGACATTCATTTGGGTGCGGAACTCGGCGAATCCACCGGCGGAGAGCAGCAAGTGATACAGATAACTGGTGCCCGAGCGCGGACAACCGACGATGAACACCGGCGGCTTCATGGCGACGCGGTCACCAGCAGATACCTTGATAGGAGGCAGGTTTGTCAGGGCGATTAGCGCGATCCAGATTCACCAGATCCAGAACAATCTGGTTTGGCTTCAGGTACTGCGTGAGCTCTTCCTTTTTAATCGACTTGTTTCCGATGATTACTACTTCCGCGCTTCGCACCACTTGCTCAAGGTCGGCGGAAAGCAGCGAACCGATGTGAGGAATCACTTCGTCGATATACTGACGATTGGCGCCCGCGAGACCTCTGACTGAAACATCTTGATCCCAGATTCGCACCTGACATCCCTCTCCGAGGAGCCGCTTGACCAACTGCACTTGAGGGCTCTCTCTCAAGTCGTCTGTACCGGCTTTGAAGCTCAGACCTAGCAGTGAGATTTTTTTCTTGCCTGCATGCAACACCGTATCCACGGCGCGATTGAGATGTTCGGCATTGCTCGGCATCAGGGCTTCGAGCAACGGCAGATTCAGGTCGAGTTCTCTGGCTCGATAGGCCAAGGCCCGCAAATCTTTTGGCAGGCAAGAACCGCCGAAAGCAAAGCCTGGGGATAAATAGGCAGATGAGATATTCAACTTTGTGTCCGAGGAAAAAATTCTGCTCACCGTTTCGGTGTCTACTCCCAGCTGTTTGCAGAGGGTTCCCATCTCATTGGCAAAACCGACCTTCACGGCGTGGAACATATTGGAGGCGTACTTCACCATCTCCGCAACCCGCATTGTCGTTTCGAACCTTGGGCACTGCGTGCCGTCATATAGTGTGCGAAGTAATGACAAATGCTCCGGGCTCTGCGCGCCCAGAACGATGTGTGGCGGCTCAAGAAAATCCTCGACTGCGCTACCTTCGCGCATGAATTCTGGGTTGTAACAGACCGCAAAATCTGAGTCGGATCGGCGACCGCTCGAGCTCTCCAGGATCGGAATAATTACGGATTCGGTAGTCCCGGGAAGGAAAGTGCTGCGCACAACAACCGTATGATGAGATTTTTTCTGCTTGAGACCTTCGCCAATTTCGCGGGCGACACGCTCAATATAGCCCAAGTCAAGCTTGCCGTTGCGCAAGCTGGGAGTGCCAACGCACACAAACGAGATGTCCGAGTTGTGAACGGCGGCAATTCCGTCGGTCGTAGCAGATAAGCGAGTCGTCCGATGGCCCTCGGCGACCAAGTTGCTCATGCCCGGCTCCAGGATCGGACTGCGTCCCGCGGCCAACATCTCAACCTTGACGGAGTTGACATCCACACCAGTCACGCGATGGCCCGCGTGCGCCCAGCAAGCTGCGCTCACCGAGCCCACATAACCCAACCCGAAGACGCTGATCGACAGGCTCAAATGCCAGTTCTCCTGTTGCCGACAGACTACGCTTCCATGGTACACATAGATAATTCAGGAGCAGGTCCGATAGATCTTCAGCCACTCCTCTCGAACAGTCTCCCAAGAATAACGCTGCATCTGCGCGTGGGCGTTGAACGCCAAACGCGAAGCTAATTCCGGTTTCCTGAGCAATCGCACGACGTTATTAGCCAAGGCTCGCGCATCTCCCGGCGGTGACAGCAGTCCATTGTGCTCGTTCCGGATCAGATAAGACATGCCTTCCGGGGCGGTTGTAACCACTGGCGTCCCGGAAGCAAACGCTTCGAGGATTGATACTGGCATATTGTCCAGACTCGAAGCGTTGATAAAAATATCGGCGACGTCGTAGTGATGAGAAATCTCGTCATGCGGCACGGCGCCCGGGAAATTCACGCCTGACAGCTTCAACTCATGCACGAGACTTCGAATCGACGCTTCCACTGGACCTTTGCCTACCAGGTCAAGCGTGGCCTCGGGAAACACTTGCTGAATCTCCCCGAATGCGCGGACCACCATATCCAGGCTGTAATAAGGATGGAATCCTCGGGTACAAACCAGGCGCGGACGAAGGGGCTTACGCTCTCGAAAGCGAAATCGCGTCACGTCCACAACATTCGCAACAACCTGGGCCTGCAGACCAAACTCGCGAAAAACGTCAACGAGATATCCCGATGGAACCACCAACTGGTCTGCGTCCTCAAGCACCGACCGAACGCCGCGAAATCGCTGCAGATGATCCCGGGCTTCGCCGCTGTGATAGTGAATCACCGTTTTCGCTCCATGCAGCCGGGCGATGAGCCACGCCGGAAACGGCGCGACCAGAAACGACCAATAGGATGCAGAAAAGATATGCGCTATCTCGACGTTCTTCAGACCACGCCACAGCGAAGCCAGATATATGGGTTCGCGAATCATGGCGCGAAGAAACGGGATGCGTTCCACCCATGCCACAGGCCGCGGAAGCGGAGGATCAATAGGAATAAATTGAGCTTCAATCGCCGGGTCATTTTGCCAGTTGCGTAAGAGCAGATCTGCTTGTACTGATTGTCCACCGACGTAGCGCTGTGAAGCGGCCACCAGCGCGATACGAATGCCACTTTCGCATCGAGTCGATGAGCCGAGTGACCACTCTCGATTCGCGATCCAGCTTTTCTTTTGGAGCAGCCGGGCGTAGAGCGCTTCATAACGATCACGCATCTGTTCCACGGTAAAGTTCGCTTGTACGAATCGTTTCGCGTTGGCTCCAAGAGCGACGCGGATGGCCGGGTCTCGAAGCAAGCCCTCGATCGCATCGGAAAGAGCTTTGTCATCGTTGGGTGTAACCAGCATTCCTCGATCCGCACCAACCAGCTCAGGGTTTCCTCCGACCCGGCTGGCAACGACGGGCACTCCCGCCGCCATGGATTCGAGAATCGCATTCGAAAGACTTTCCGAAGATGAGGGCAGCACCGAAACATCCAACGAAGCTAGAACGGCCGCAATGTCCCGCCGATCGCCAAGAAAGACGGCGCGGTTTTTCAAGCCTAAGCTCTCGGCCTCGCGTTCGAGTTCCGGGCGAAGCGGTCCGTCTCCGACCAAGACAAATTCCAAAGATGGAAATCTGCCGCAAAGTCGGGCTGCCGCGCGCAGACACACTTTGTGGTTCTTGGATGGCGCGTTCATTCGCGCAATCATTCCAACCCGGAGGAGTGCTTTTCCGCGCGGCAAGGCGGGGACAGTTTCGCCGAAAGCCAAAGCTGTCAAACCGTTACCAATTACGACGACGCGAGATTTCCTCAAACCCTGCTCAACCAGCCGGTCCGCAGCCGCCTGTGAGTTGCACACGACCACATCACACCAGCGAAAGACGGCTGCTTGAGCTGCTGATTTTGAGTGGCTCAACAGATCGCCTAGTTGACGCTGGCTTCCAATGACCACGGGCACACCGGCGAGCTTGGCCGCTGGGATCAGAGTGAGGTTTGTGTAGAAATCGAAAGCATGGGCAATCGCAACCCGACTCCGTCGCAGGTACTGCGCGAGTCGCAGGCGCGTCCAGAGCGAGTTCAAGCCGTACAGGCTGCCTCCAACCGGAAATTCTGGCACCCGGCCTAAGTCGCCGAGAAATGCTCCCCGGCGCTGAATGCAACCTAGCTTGACGTCGAACGCTGCTTGATTCAGCGATTGAGCCAACGCAACAAACTGGCGCTCGCTGCCGCCAGTTTCGAAACTGTCGGTCATCAAAAATAGTTTCGGAATCGAATCTCTCGGATGAAGATTTGGGCTCCACTTCGAATCCGGGCTACAGTCGCCACTGTGTTCGTCTGGGTTCATCCACCTCCCAAGGAGGCGGCCTGATTCATAAGCCCAGTCGCATCCGTGATCCCGACGTTAGCGAGAAAGTTACGATGCCACAATTCGAACATCAGGAACCGCCAAATGCGGGCTGAGTGATCGCGTCGTTCCTCGAAATGCTCGTTCAGCATCTGCTGGACGCCTTTTGGGTTGAAGTAACCACGCTGTCGAGTAGACGAGTCAAGCAGGACGGACATGATCAGGTCTTTCAATTCGTTCCGCATCCAGTGGCGAAGCGGCAACGCAAATCCTTGTTTCGGCCGATCAAGAACTTCCCTTGGCACGCCCAACTTTTCCGCGAGCTTGGCGAAGATGTACTTTTGTTTCTTTCCCCGCATTTTCCATTCCGCTGGCAAGCCCGTGATCCATTCGAGCAAAAGATGGTCGAGAATTGGGACACGCACTTCCAACGAAGCGAGCATGCTCATCCGGTCAACCTTCGTGAGAATGTCCCCGGGAAGGTAGGTCTTCGTATCGAGATACAGCACGCGACCCAATGGATCGCGTGCCGGAGCTTCGTCGAGAAATCTGCGCAGCGTGGTCATCGGATCTGCGCCTCCAAAGGCTGCAGCTCGGAAGTCATCGGAGAGAAGAGCCATTTCCCGGTCGAATGGCTGAAGCGTAACGCCTTCCATGTAGCGCTCCGCCCACGGCAATGAAACGCTGTAAGCGAGATTCCGTCCCTTTATGCCGGATGGCAACTTTGGGTGAACGCCTTTGCGATAAGCATTGCCCACCCATTCCGGAATCCAGCTAACGTTTCGACGCTGCAAATGGATTTGATAGCGTTCGTACCCGGCGAATGCCTCGTCGCCACCATCGCCAGACAGGGCCACGGTAACGTGTTGCCGAGCCAGGCGCGAAATGTAGTAAGTCGGCAGCATGGAAGAATCTCCGAAAGGCTCTTCCATGGATTGCGTGATGCTCTCGACCGTTTCAACTAGGTTTGGCTCCAAGATCAACTCATGGTGTTCGGTGCCAAACCGCTCAGCGACGAGCCGTGCGTACGGAGCCTCGTTAAAGTCGGCGTGCCGGAAACCGATTGCGAATGTTTTGACAGGGCGAGAGCTGACGCGAGCCATCAGTGCAACGATCGTCGATGAGTCCGTCCCACCGCTCAGCAACGCCCCAAGAGGGACGTCTGCGATCATGCGGATACGGACCGCTTCCGCCAACCGGTACTCTAGTTCTTCGAGGCATTCTCCTTCGCTGCGGGGCCGGTGCGTGCCGTATTCGGGCAACTCCCAATACTGGTACATACTGACCTTACCTCCTTCAAACTCGAGAACGTGCCCCGGCGGCAGTTTTCGAATTGGCAGAAAGGCAGTCGCAGGATCGGGAATGTAGCCGAAATACATGTATTGCCACAGGGCACGCTCATCGATCGTCGCGAGCTCGGGTGCGACGGCAAGAATTGATTTGATTTCGGACGCAAACAGCAGACGTCCGTCGGCCAAAGCATAATGCAGAGGTTTGATACCCAATCGATCGCGCGCAAGCAGCAAACTTTTGTTGCGCGTGTCATAGATCGCAAAGGCGAACATGCCGCGCAGCTTCTGGACACAATCGCGTCCCATCTCTTCGTAGAGATGAACGATGACTTCCGTGTCGGTGTGGGAGTTAAAGCGATGGCCGCGAGATTCGAGTTCCTGGCGAAGCTCTCGGAAGTTGTAGACCTCTCCGTTATAGACAACGCAGATAGTCTTGTCCTCGTTGAAGACTGGCTGGTGACCACCAGCCAAATCGATAACGCTGAGCCGCCGTACCCCTAAGCCTGCCCCATCCTTTACGAAAATGCCTTCGTCGTCAGGTCCACGGTGGACGATACTCTGGCACATTCGGCGAATGGTGGCAGTGTCGACTCCTCGTTTCGAGTTGACGACTCCCGCGATTCCGCACATGGCTAGCGCTTCACCACGGCCGAAGCAACGTCAAGTGCTCGCTCAGGAGACGTCGCCCGTAGACGCTTGAAGCGGTAGTCTCTGAATTCTCCGGGATTGCCTTCCCGCCCGTCGCAAGCCGCCAGCATGATGTTTACCATTTCACGCGCCGAGACAAAATGAAGAATCTCGTCTCTTTGCACGGCTCCCTCCACCAGTTCGCGGAGAAATTCACGCATTGGTTCTCGGAGAACAACATCGCGCTGCGTAGGATCCATGCCATGGCAATGCAACTTGATGAACAGCCAGTCCGGTTTTCCACGCACTGAGATTGCCGCCTGCTTCCATAATCGCAATCGAGAAAGGCTGAGCGGATTCCGCCGGGTTATCGCACCGTTCTCGAAGCTGGCAATCCGAGGTCGCGACGGACCCACGCGAAACATGAGCGGCCCCTGGACTATCAAAGGAAAAACCTGCGGCGATCGGCCTCGCACCAAATCGCGACCTCGACGATGCGGAGCTCGCTGATTTAAGGGCATCGTGCATTCATAAAGCGAATTCGTTTTCGCAATCTGTGCCGGATGAAACGTCGCGGTGGGTAGCGTGAAGTCCGCGTAGCAGCCTGTCTCTGCGAGAATTTGCATCTCGTCGTCGAGCCCACAAAAGCATCCATCGGCCGAGTTTGCCAAGGCAAAATTGCCGTGAACAAAGGCATATTTAGGATCACCCACACCGTCGAGGTAGGACAAGCAGCCATGCTCCGAGACAAGCGCATCCCGAAACTCCAAGAGCTGGCGGTGAGCATTCTCGGCCGTATCGGGCTCGACTACTCCGTGATGCAGATGAATCTCAATCTCTCCCCAACCTGATCGAGTGTGTTCCGCAAGCTGCTGTATCAGGCGACGGTCATACTGTTCGGCAGGATAGAAATAAGTGTGAACGAATGGATGGCCGTCGCTATCGCGCCACGCGTCCGCCATCCGAGGATACTCGCGGCACCAGAGGTCGAGGCGACGTTCCTGCTCGTCACTGGGAGCGCGCAACATTCCATTTTCTGGAATGATCGAGGGCTCGAAGTGATCCGCCATCGCAATCATTAAATGGACTGGGCCGCGAGGCACGCGTCGTTTGACTCGTTGCCAAAACAAACCGGGGATCGCGCGGAAACCGTAAGACACTTTTTGGCGAAGGCCTGGGCGCAGACCTGCGCCCGACGTTGGTCGCTTGGCCGCCGGAGGTCTTAAATCACCAGGCATAAGTGAAAGTGGGTTTTCGATCTCGCACGGCCTCGCCGGGCTGACGCTCTAGTCGATTCGATCCTGGTGACGATTCCGCCTCCCGTTCGATCGCGAGCAGAACCGCGGTGTATGCGACTGCGAAATACGGGAAATATTGATAGGCCTCCGGAGCAAACAAGGCACCTACTAAAAAGCCGACTAGCGAACTGTGCAAAGCCCCGGCAAACAATTTCACCTCGGCGTTGCCGTCTGTGACGCGTCTTAGCGCTCTGAGGTTGGAAAATCCTCGCCCGAGAAACAGCAGATAAAGAATCAGACAGGGGATGCCGCCTTCCACAGCTATTTGAAGGTAGGTCACATGCACGTCTCGCCAAACTCCGGAATAAGTGGAGAAGTTGTGCAGCCCAATTCCAAGCACGGGGTAATGCTCGATTCCGTCTAAGCTTCTGGAAATGAGAATGCGACGCTGCTCATACGATCCGTAAGCGCTGCTCTGCGAATCAGTATCCAATCCTTCACCTGACACGGCCAGCAGCCGATCCTTTAGCGGGCCGCCCACCGCAATTCCGACGACGATCGCAATCAGAAGAGTCGCTCCAATCAAGTACAGGCGTCGACCCTTGATACCGAAATGCCAGAGGCTGGCAGCCCCAGCTACGAGAAAAGTGATGAAGGCTCCGCGCGACGCCGTCAGAAACAAGGCGCTAATCATGAGCAGCAGCGAAACAGTCCAAGCTGACTTGCGGAGGATGCTTCGTGTTCTCAACAGAAAGGCGAGACAAAAAGGAAGCGACAGGACGATGGCGAATCCCAAGTCATTGGGATTCGAATAGATTCCGCCCAGAACGCCGTCAAGCCGCGGGTGAGTGGCGCCCTTTACCATCGACACAATAGAGATCATGGCCACGGAAGCGGCCTGGATGAAGAGCACACGACGGAGCCTTGCCAGGCTGGTAACGACCAGAAAGGTGAGAACCCAGGCGATGAACACTTTGGAGAAGTCCAGAGTGCGAAAGAATGCACCACCCTTCCACACCGGGGAAAACGCTGCTGAAAGGAAAAATATCCCGATCATAAGCAGCAAATACAAAGCTTCTCTCGGAAAGTCTCGAAGTCCGCGTTTCGATCGTCCCACGCTCAGCAGCAGTCCGATAATCGCGAACACTCCGGAAATCTTAGCCAGCGGCACCGATTGCAATCCCGGAATCCAGTCTTCGGGGCGTGCACAGTACACGACAAAGAAGACTGTCAGCCAGAAATACGCACCTTTCAACGGCTCAGACTCTTTGACAGAGTCGAGGGGTGGCGCGAAGGTGTCTGCGGCTATCGCGTAGCGATCGAGTGAGCCAGACAGCCTCGGCGTAGCAGTTCGAAGTTTGTTGTTCGCAAACACTACTTCCCTCTCGCCCTTCACCCGCGAGCGCTGCTAACGCAGGCCATCTCGGCATACCGTGAACTGTCTTGCGATGCAGTTCCCGCCACCGTTTCCAGGACCTGACCAAACTTGTCTCCAATCGCCGTCCAGTCATACGTGGCGGCGAGTGCTACAGCTGCGCGCTCGTAGCGACGCCGAAGTTCCACGTCTTGAAGCAACGCGGTCACGGCTCCGGCGAAAGCAACAGGATCGTCCGCCAGCACAATATCCTGGCCGTGATGCACGTCTAAGCCTTCAGCCCCGACAGATGTAGAAACCACGGCCTTGCCAGTAGCCATAGCCTCGTAAATCTTGAGCCGTGTGCCTCCTCCTACACGCAAGGGCACAACCACCACAGCGCTCTCCCGCAAATGGTCGACCACGGAAGGCACCGACCCTGTAACTTCGACCGAACTCGAAGCTAGTTTCTGCACTCGGCGATGCGGGTTGCGGCCTACGATGCGGAATCGCGCCGCGGGAACTTTGGCCTGAATCGGCGGCCAGATATCGCGACAGAAATATTCCGCGGCATCAACGTTCGGCTCCCAATCCATCGCGCCGACAAAAAGCACCAACAGATCCACCGTTCCGGAAACCGGGCCAGGACGGTATTGCTGCAGGTCGACGCCAGTCGGCACAACCGTGATCCGCGCAGAGTCTGTCCATTCACTCATCAAGTGCCAATCGTGTTCCGATACCGCGATGATGTGATGGAACTTCCGTACCGCGCTTTTTTCGTAGCTCAACATCTTCTTAAATTCCACCTGATACAAAAGCTTTTTGACCGGATTACGCTCGGCGACGGCATGTCGTCGCCAAATCTCGCTCTCTACGTTGTGTTGAAAAAGAATTGTGGGAATGGTGAGGCGACCTGGGAAATTTACCGCCGCATCGAGAAAATCACAGACGGCAACATCGAAGTGTTTTTCCTCGAACCAGGTGTTCAGCTTTTCCTGAACTTGAACCGACTCAAATCGACTGACCGCATACGGAACCGGCGTGGCCATCCGAACCAGATAGTCCAAGCCACGCCCGACCGAATTGAGTCCGCGTTTTCCCGTACAGAGGCAAACGGATCCAGGAAACTGCCGCGCGAGGTCTGCCTCATACTCGGTATCGCGCTTTCCGTCGTAATAGGAGAGAAAGACGAGTTCGTGGATCCAGGCCAGTCGACGAAGAATTTGGTAAGAACGGATATCCCCGCCGCTGTGCGCAGGTAGGATCTTGTTCGCCTTGACCCAGAGAATTCTCAACCGGCATTCCTCAAACGTGCACCTCGCAGGATTTCCATCATCCTCTGGTCTTTAACGGATCCATGCCGCTTTGCGACCGGAAACAAAGTTGACAAACGCCACAACAGCCGCAGTATTGAGCACAACGAAAGTCAGGACCGCATCAGCCATGCGGGCCAATCGCCCTTTCTTCACTTGCGCGATCGCCAGTCCGCTTAACCCGTAGAAGCCGACCTGCAGCACCAAGGCGGCCTGATAGAGCGGTGTGTGGAGCATTGCCGATGCCACCGCCGTGCCAGCAAGCGCGAAGGGAACAATCAGCCTTAGCAACTTGTGGCTGACGAACTCAAAACGAATCGGATTGGCGCTCGTCAACAGCCAGGGAGCAAGTTGCAGCAACTGGTAATTGCCGCTCAGAGTTCTAACTTTTCTCGCAAACTCGTGCGTAGCTCCGAGATCGCTGTCCCACGCTCGAGCTCGAGAATCAAACACCACTCGAAATCCCTGCCGCACCACTTGCATGGGCAGGTAAACATCGTCGAGAATCGTTTCCGGCCGAAGCGGCATGAGTAAGTTCCGACGTATGGCGTAGAACGCGCCTGTAGCGCCGACTACCGATCCTGAAGCCGATTCCAGTTCGCGGATACGTTTCTCGACCCTCCAATAGACTCCGAGGCCTTCCCTGGTTTCCCCATTCTTAGGATCACCCAGCATCAACTCCCCGCTCACGCAACCAACCTGCGGGTCGGCAAAATTCTCCAGCAACCGACGCAAAGCGTCGGGCTCAATCTCCTGTCGTGCGTCTGTGAAAACTACGATATCTCCCTGCGCGAGTTCAAAAGCGTCGTTTAGTCCCGAAGCTTTCCCTCGGGAAAGTTGGTTCAACACGACACTCACGCGAGGGTTGCTCGCATAGCTGTGCAGAATGGCCTCCGTGCCGCCCGTGGAGCCATCCGAGACCACTGCCAACTGTAGGAGTTCTGCTGGATAATCCAGCGCAAGCAAATTCTTGAGCTTGCGTTCAAGCACGCGCTCCTCATTGCGGACCACCATCACAATCGAAACAAAGGGCACGTACGAACCCCGTGTTACATCCGTTCGTCGCCAGCGACCGCGTAACCAAAGCCATCCTGGATAGCCGAAGTATGTGTACGCGATTACGGCGGCTGATCCCCAGAAGACCCAAACCCATGCGATCGGGGCTGACAAGATCAATTTCATTGCGCGCCTCGACCCAGGGTCACGATCTTGATGGTCTCGAACATGATCAGCAGATCGAGCCCCAGAGATCCATTCTTGATGTAGTAAAGATCGTACTGTAACTTCTCGCGCGCATCTGCCAGCGTGTTTCCGTACTTATAGCGAACCTGAGCCCAGCCCGTAATGCCGGGGCGCACCGCCAGCCGAACGGGATAATACGGAATTTCCTGGCTGAGCCACTCGACAAATTCCGGACGTTCTGGACGTGGGCCCACGAATGCCATGTCACCTTTCAGGACGCACCATAGTTGAGGAATTTCATCCAATCGCGAGATGCGAAGCATTCTTCCAATGCGGGTGATGCGTGGATCATCGTCAGTCGCCCAAGTCGCGCCTGTATCGGCTTCGGCGTCGCGGCGCATGGTACGGAACTTGTAGCAGTAGAATGTAGCGCCGGCCCGCCCCATCCGTTTTTGCCGGTACAGTACCGGACCGCTCGAGTCGAGTTTGATCAGCAGTATTACGAACGGAACCAAGGGCAAGGCGAGCAATAAGAGGACCGCCGCAGACGTCGTCGAAAGGAATCGCTTCATCACGCGCAAGCTGCTGCTAAAGCGGAACCCTTCGGTAAAGATCAGCCAACTCGGATAAAGCTGCTCTACCTCGATTCTTCCAGACATCCGTTCCAGCCACGAGGTAGCTTCTTCAATCTTTATGCCGTTCAGCCGCAACTGCAGTAACTCATGCACGGGCAATGTACCCCGCCGGTCGGGCATGGCGACGATCACTCGGTGTACCTGCTGCTGTTTGATCAATTCCAGCAGGTGCGAAGCCACCGAGTCGCGAGTCACCGCGCCCTCGACGTTGCCGCTCCAGCCAACCACTTCGACACCCATTTCCGATCGTGAACGCAGGCCGTTGACCAGGCGCTGAGCGCGCTCGCCCGTGCCCAGCACGTAAACGCGCTCGCGCAGGTACCGCAGTTGCGCCAACCATCCGTATGCGGCGCGCCAGCCAAACATCGCCGCCGTCAATATGACCAGGCCCGCCAGCGCAGAGTTGTTACCGGGGAGAAAGCGCGGGAAAGCATATCCTACCGCCGCCAGCATGAAGGCGAGAATGCCGGGCACGAGCAGGACCCGGAAATATAGTTCGCCCTTTTCGTCGAAGTGGCCGGGATCGTAAAGATCGAACCAGTGAGAGAAAACCAGCACCAGCAGCGTCACGGCCAGAATCTTCAGGTATCCGCCTTCGTAATTCAGCGCGACGTAGAGGTCCTCGCGATGCTGCAGCGCCATGCCCAACAGAAACGAAGTCCATACAATCAGGGCCTCGCCCACCAGCAGAATCAGCGTGCGGATCGGATAATAAACATTAAAGAGCCGGATCACTCTTTACCTCGAAACATCTTTGCCGTATGCGCCGTAATACCGCCTGTATTCCGCAGGGTCGTGCTTCATGCCGTTGAGCACGACACCGAGCAAGAGTTTGTCGTCAAATTCCGCCCGAGCTTTGCGCGCCACATCGGACGGCGTAGCAGTCGAGCGCACAACCATGAGCACGCCATCACAATGGTTGCTCATCAGCCCAGCGTCGGAGACGGGAACCGCCGGCGGTGAATCGATGACGATCCAATCGAACAATGATTCCACGCGGTTCAGCAGAACCTTCAAGCGTCCGTTCGCGACCAATTCCGCTGGATTCGATGTTGAACGGCCGGCGGGAATGAAGAAAAGATTCTCCATAGCGCCGCGCTGCATGATCCCGAACTCATCCGCTTCGCCCAGCAGATATTCGGAAAGGCCCGGCGTTAAAGCAGTTCCTAAGGCGAGATGGAGACGAGCAGCGCGTAGGTCGGCGTCAATTAACAGAACGCGACGGCCGTGCTGGCGCACCATGGCCTGTGCCAGATTTGCCGCCACAAACGATTTCCCTTCCTTGGGCAGCGAACTCGTCACCAGCACCTTTTTTAGCGGCTGCTTCTCGCGCATCTGGTAAAGGCGCGACCTTAATGTGCGAAATTCTTCGGTGCCGGGTCCCTGCTCCGAGTTGTAGAAGAGCATGGTCTTGGTGTCCGGCGACCAGGTACAGGGAACGCATCGCGACAGCAGAGTTTCGTAGGTGAGCTGGTTTGGAAGCGACGGAACCGTCGAGATAGGCGATGGCACGCCTGCGAGTGCAGGCTGAGTTGGGGTCTGTGCAGTTTCGACGTGAACGCCTTGCGCCGCAGCCCGGTCTTGTTCCGCGCGCTTCAGCGCTTCGTGAATTCGGCTCACAGCTTCCTTTCCTTAGCGGCTTCTTGCTCGGACTCTCGCAGACGGTCCGCCAGGGTCACCAGGGTCTTGAGCGCTGCCACCAGATCGAGCTTTTCTCCCGACGGGGTGGTGAGCACGGTTGGCTGCGCAGTTGCTGCCTTGTTCGAGATGCTGGTTTCGCCCAAATCAAAATCTCGTGCTACTGCCTCCACCACACTGCTTCGGATTACTTTTTCGTGATCCACGAAGGCGCTCACCAAACAGTGCTCGCAAATCAGATTCACCACGCGCGGAATCCCCGCCGAGTATCGATGAATGAGCGCCAGCGCTTCAGGATCAAATATCTGTTGCCCATTTGATCCTGCAATCCGCAGCCGTTGTGCCACGTAGGCCCTGGTCTCTTCCAGAGTTAACGGATGCGTCTTGGCTCGCAGAGTCAGCCGCTGCCGCAGTTGCCGCAGATTCGGTTGCTTCAACTTTTGTTCCAGCTCCGGCTGTCCGACAACGACGATCTGAAGCAACTTCTCGGTGAAAGTCTCAAGGTTCGTCATTAAGCGAATTTCTTCCAACACTTCGTCGGAAAGATTCTGCGCCTCATCCACGATAAGCACCGCAGTTTCGCCCGCGCGATAACGATCCAGCAGCCAGTTGTATAGCTTCAGCAGGATTTGGCTTTTCGATTTGGAATCGCATGGAATCCCGAAATCCGCCATCATGTATTCCAGAAACTGCGGCACGTTCATCTGCGAGTTGAAGATGAAAGCCGTCGCCACCTGCTGCACCCGGAGCCACTCCATTAGCTTATTGAGCAGCGTGGTCTTGCCAGTGCCCACCTCGCCGGTCAGCAAGACGAATCCCTTGCGGCTCTGGATGCCGTAGGTCAAGCACGCCAGGGCTTCCTCCGTGTGCCGCGTCAGAAACAAGTAACGCGGGTCCGGATTGACGTTAAACGGATTGGCCTTCAGTCCAAAAAAATCTTTGTACATCAGCTCTTAACCTCTACCGCTTCTCGCTTGTCTTCTTCACTCTTGCTCTGCAAAGCTTGCTTCGAATCACTCCGTGGCTTTCCGTAACCGTTGCGCTTGGACATTTTCTCATCGATCCACGGCACCGATACCAGCATCGGCATTTCCAGAGCAGCCACCACGTCGCGCTCGTCACGGATCGATTTGTCCCGCACTTCCAGCCAAATTGCCAGGCCGAGTCCAAACGTCAGCCCGGCGGCCAAGCCTCCCCCGGCAAACAACAATCGATTGGGAAAACTCGGCGAGTCGGGAGGGTTGGCGGGATTCAGCAAACTCATTTGCTCGCCCTGCTGCCGGCGCTCCATATCAGTCTGCATTTCCGATTCGTTCTTCTTGGCGAGCAAATCATTGTAAAACTTCTGTGCGGTTTCATAATCCCGCATCAACGCCTTGTACTGTTCTTCGACGCCGGGACTGAGCGAGAGCCGGCCTTGATAAGTCTTAATCTGATCCTGCAGCAGTTTCTGTTCCCGCGTCGCCTGAGCGATGGACTGATCGTACTGATGTATCTGCAATCGCAATTGCTTGATCTCCGGCGGCTCCGATGCGCTTCCCTTGTCTGTATTTCCTGCATCCGGCGCAGTCGCCGAGTTCATTTCGTTCAACTTGCGCTTCAGTTCGGCGATGTCATTCTTGGTCTTTACCACATCGGGATGGTCGTCGGTATACCGCGCCTGCAAACTAATCAGTTGGGTTTGCAGGTCGGCCAATTGCTTTTGCAGGTTCTCGGGATTCATCGAGGTCTGCGAGGAACTCCACGCCGCCAACTGCTGCGACAGCAAGGATTGCGCATACGCTCGATCCTGCTCGGCGCGATTCAATGCTTGGGTATAAGCATCGAGTTGGGAGTTCAATCCCGCCAGCAGCTTCATCGTGTTCTCTTCGTCGCCGGGCAATTGGCCCATGTACTGTTTCTTGAAGGCGGCCATCTTGGCGTCCTGGTTGTCCAAGTCATGCTTGGCCAAATCGACTTGACGAGCGAGGAAATCCGTCGTGCTCTGTGCCACCTGCTCGCGGGTCTTCAAGTTTTCCGCCAGCAGCATGGACGTAAGCTCGGTGCAAATCTGTTGCGCTTCCTGAGGGTTACTGGCCGTGTAGTTGACGTAAAAACCGGGGATATCGTTTTGTCCGGGCCTGTGTTGCTTGACTGCGGCGGAGTCCGGAGACACCCATTCGATCAAGGGATTCTTCCGAACCTCCTCTCGTATGTCGTCGATCGCCTCTTCCGCGCTCCGGCCTTTCGCTAAGCCGAGGCGTTCGACCATCGCGTCTAATTCTTTCTGGCTGAGCACTTGCTGCTCCATGGTCGCGATGCGTTGCACGATATCTTCAGTGACTACGGGCTGAACGTAGCCTTCGGGGACCTTTTGCGTCTCTACCAGGATCAGGGACTGCGAAGTGTACCGGGGTGCGAATGCAAAAGAAATCGCGAAGCCGGCAAGCGTCGCCAGCAGCGCCGGAATGAGAATAATTTTCAGACGCCGGCGCAACATCGCTAGATAATCGTCCATGCTCAATTCGCGATTTTCAATCATTCCGATGTCCCATTCCCACTGCCCCCGCGCAAAAACAGAGTCAATCGAGCCGGATCGGTCGAGGATTCCAATCCAAACCGACGGCCGCCACATTTCGCGGCACTGAGCCGCAGACTCCTCCCGTATTGCAGGAGGAGCCATTAAACCAAAGATCGTTGTATTGATAACTGAAAAACAAAGCGAAGTGCTTTCCCAACGGACGATGCACGGCCACCCCCGCATACACGTACTGAAACGAAGTGGTGGAAGCTGAGAGCGGACCCGTCAGACTAGGCTGCAACGCGCTACTGTAAGCGTAGCCAATATCCGCAGTCGCGCTCCACAAACGGGTTAGGGGACGGGAAACCGAAAAGCGCGCCACGTTGCTGACAGCTCCCGCAAAGTAGCCCGATCCGCTGGAGTCGTAGCGATCAAAGTAAATTCCAATCGAGGTGCGTGGAAAACGGTACCTCAACATCCCGCGAACGCTTGCCGTAATCCGATCGCTCGAGCCCCCAAATAAAGGAGAGTTATGAATAAACGTGAACTGAGGCCCCGCGCCGATCAAAAAGTCCATCCGTCCGGAAATGCGGTAGCCATACATGAAGTTCACTACCTGCGTGTTGAACGAACTTCCCGGAATGTTGGGATATTGAAAATCCTGAAATCCGTAAATCACTGCAAGCTGGCTCCGTCGGCTCAGTTGGTAATCGTACCCGACCTGGGCCGTGATCTGGTTGCTGTCGACAAAGTTCGCCGTATTATTCGTGAAGTGTACAATGTCATACCCACCGGCCGCTGTGATCGACGAACGTGCCGACAAGCTCTGAACCACATCCGCAACCGATAAATTGTCGATACGAGGCGCTTGGCCCAGACTGCCGAACTCGCCCAAGCCAAACAGTCCGCCCAGCCCCTGGCCCAGAGTTCCGCCGACATATCCAATTCCGCCCAAGCCCAGGTTGTAGGCTCCTGACTCTCCGTAAGCGCCGAACCCGAACGATCCTTCGGGCAGATAACTGAACCGGTCTCGAAGTGTTAACACGCCGCTACGCCAGAGAATTTTCTCCTCGGCGTCGAACTGTTGGATCTGGCTGACGCTGGGGCTGATCCCGCTGTAAAAGGCAACCCCGCCAACGTAGTCGAGAGCGGTCTCAAAGCGGCCGCCAATCTTCTGCAGCATGAGGCTACCCAGCGCCCGCGTCACTCCAGTAACGGCCGAACTTCCCGAGCTTTCCCCCGCGTTCGTGTCTAGAGCTTCGCTTATATGCGCTCCCGGAACCAGGAAGCTGCGCGTCGGAAATCGGGCACCTAAGGACGGTTGATCGAGACCAGAGATCGGCGGATTGTCAGGAGATTGGGCCGACGAGTTGTCCTGGCTGTCTGGAGCTGTCCCGGCTGCGCTCGACGCTTGTCCACTTTGGCTGCTGTCGCTTTGCGCCCGGACGGTTAGGGTCAAGCTGAAACTGATCATCACCCCGATCGATATCCACCTCAGCGCGTTTCGCTTCATCGCATGTTCCTCATGGGACAACAATCGTGTCTCCTGGCTTGAGGATGATGTTTTGGTCGATGGCCTGGCCTTTGACCAGGCGCTTGTAATTTACCGGGATTTTTTGCTGGCGCGCGTTTTCCTCGCGCAAGACATAAATGCCCTTGGTGTTCGCGAACTGGGTGAAACCCGCGTCGGCCAGCGCCTGCAGCACTGTCATGTTCGGCAACAGTTGAATCGCTCCCGTATGCAGCACCTCTCCCGTAACATAAACTTTTTGGCTGTTGATCTGGGTGACGATAACGGTTACTCGCGGATCAGCGACATATCTCTTTAGCTTCTCGGTAATCGAAACTGCCAGTTGGGTCGGCGAGAATCCCGCAGCCGGGACGTCATTCAACAAAGGCATCGAAATGTTTCCATCCGGACGAACCGGCAGCGTAATCGTGAGGTCCGGTTCCTTCCATACCGAGACCAGCAGCACATCATCCGCGCCGATCACATAGCTCGGCCCTGCCACAGACGTGGGTTGACTGGCGGCTCCTTGGTTGGAGGAGGCATGGCTGGGCGACGGATCGGCCGCAGACTTTTCTTTCCCCTGCGCAGCGTTTTGCGCCGCGACCGGCGCACTCGCGGACCCAAGCAGCATCGCAATTGCGATCGCGATCATCGCCCTCATCCGTTCTCCCGCTGACATTGCATCCTCAAAGTCAACGCCGCCATCCAGAGCAAAGCGAAGGATCTACGCGCGCTGCCCACCGCACCCAAACTTACGCATTCCACGAGACGACAAGTGCTTTGTCGAAACCTATTATGGAGCACAGTTGTGTCCCTCTCTGCTCCTCATACGGCGCCAGAACCCGGTAAATACACTAGCCCCTGCTTTCAGCAACTTAGAACTGCCAAAATGGGAATACCTAAATTTTTGTATTGCCCTACCCTACCGCAAATGGCACGCGGGCTGAACCAAAAAAGATGGCCGTGACTCCCAATTCCTGTGCAAATCCCATGCAGGTGTTCCCTGGCGATGGACTTTGGCACGCGAAGCTAAGACTTTGGAATGCGGAAAAGTATGGCTTTAGGGCTGGGCGTAGTAGCCGGTGCGCGTTCTGGCTGTGATTCCTGGCTTGTCGATTGTGACCGCAAGGGAGTGGTACTCATTCGCCTGATCCGCACGAGCGGCCTCGAACGAGACGACATAAAAAGCATCGGCATCTGCGACACAATGCGCGATCTCGGTTGTGAGGTCGTTACTTGAATTGAAAACGCGTCCGCCACTCTGAACTACAAGCACTTGCAATCCCAGATTGCCGGGCAGCGCACGGCTAGAGGAGGTGATGCCTTTCAAGAATTCCTCGTAATACGAAATCCGAACGCTAGCGGCATCCGACAGACCGAGTGGGTCAACGCTATAGAGAGTGATGCGGGCTTGCCTGAGCCCGGTGGAGGCCGCGACGATGGTGCTGAAAAGCTGCTGCTGGCCTTTCTGGGAAAGCTCAACGTTCGGTCCCGAAAGCAGGGGCCATCCCGGACTGAACCAAATCATGAGCTTTCTACCCGGTCGCGGCTTCTCGTACTCAATAACCGAGGTCAAGGTTTTCATCGAGAGATCGAACCGATCGGCTGCGCCATAGAATCCCTGAGATCGATTAATGGACCGCAGTCCGGTTTCGTATTGATCGTAGAGCGCCGACAGAGCATTCCCGTCGCGCGAGGAGCCGTCCTGGATCTTCGTTCCAGCGTCGGTAAAGACGATCAGCGATACCGGCAGGGCCAGCTTGCCTCCATTCTGGAGCAGAAACTTCTTAAGTTCATTTCGTTCGTAATTGACCGTCTGGAAGGAAGCATTGACTGCGTCGACGACCAGAACGATTTCAACCGGCGGGTCCGTAGGCGAGCCCGACGTGTTGTCCACGGCGTGAAATGAGAGAATGTTTTTCGACTGCTTATCGTCGAGAAGAGTGAAGTCTTGTTTTTGCAGTCTGCGGACGGCTACGCCAGATTTGTCCGTCACCTGCACGTCGAGTGTGATTTGCCGGTCTGTGGTGCTCGGGGGTGGAAGCGACGGCCCGCCGGGGCGGGGTTGGAGCTGGGGCGGCGCTGTGTTTTGCTGTGACGGCGTGGCGCTTTGCGTTGTTGAAGGAGCGTTTTGCTGCGATACAGCAGTCAACGGCAGAACCAGCACAAGAAACCACCGAAGGAAGGGGCTCATCCCGACTCACCTCGCCATCGAATTCTCCGCCCAACGCGGGTGGCGCTACTGCGTCGTCAAAAGGAAAGTTTAGGCCCGTGTGTCCCGGGAAAGCAATGTCAGCTCAGACAAAGCCTCTGTCAGACTACGATTGGTCGAAACGAAGGCTAAGGCACGTCCCGATCGCGTTTACCGATGATGATAGTTCTTGACAAATTCCGGGACTGAATCGGCCACGTGCACTTCTCGTCTCGTAGAATCTGGCAGCGTGACCACAACCTTGTCGGGATAGTATCGATCGGGAGCCCAGTCGTAGGCGTACTGATAGACCGCTCCATTTGCAAATTCTTGCTGGATCACGAGCCCTGAGTGATACCAATTGTGGACCAGAATGCGCCCGTTTTCATCCGAAACCTTGGTCATTAACGCTCCACCGTAGTCGTAGTGCCTCTCGCGGCCAGACGAGAAGATAGAAGCTGTCAGCATTCCGTCAGAGTTGTACTCATACCGTGCCCAATGGCCTGCGTCGTCCTGAGCGTGCTTGATGCGCGAAAGATCGTCGTAGCTGAACGTCATCCCATGTCCGTGCGGCGTCCTGATTTCTTGCAAATTCCGCTTTGGGTCTCGGCGAAGTTCTAGGCGGTCGCCCGCGGCATCTCTCATCTCCATGGGTGCGCCTTGTGCCAGGTTCTTGGCGTTATAAGACTCCGGAAAGCGAATCTCAGAACCATCGGCAAGTCTCGTGGTCCAGCCGTTGCCATTCCAACTAGTCGTGGCTTTATAAAACCTGGTGGAAGTCTCGGTGTGCTGGAACACGGAATCAGCGTAGCCTGCGCCTTTTGACACGCGATCGAAGTATAGGAAGTCGCCATCTTCAAGAACAATCATCTGATAGGTGTAGGGATTTCTCGTGCCGATCGGAGCAATGTCGAAAGGATGATTCGCGTTCCGACCAAAAGCATGCACGGGATTGGCGGACACCCAATCGTGGGAACGGTACGAGCGCGTGAGAGGAACCTCAAAGACATCATTGAGGTACAAGTCCGACTGACGCATGACAAAGTTACCGTTACGGAGATCAACCTCGAAGCGATCGATGGCCCCGGCGTGTTGGGTCGGCATGGCACATTTCCCGAACTGCGGAACCGCGTTGCCCCCACTTACTGACGCGAACACACAAGGAAAATCGCCGTCAAAGCGTGGTTCAGCCGCAACCGTGTTGACGTACTCTGGCACCACTGCGGTTTGCGTGTGGACGTCGACGTAGGCGTAGGGATCGTACTCGACCACGCGCCCTGACACGAGGTCCATTTTCTGATGTTGCTTCTCAAAATCCACTTCGAAAGTAGTGAACACCCACGGACCCGCTCCTCGGCCGCCAATGATACGCGCCGTCGCATCTCCTAAGGGGCCATGCACGGGAATCGTAAGATGTGCTTCCCTCCATCCGGTCTCGTCCTGCTTGATCTCTCCTTGCAGCCCAGGCGCGATGCTGATAGGAGTTCCCAGAAGCTTGGCTATGTCTGCGTTGGTCGACATCCGCACAACAGCCTCATTGGCCGCCGCCTTGCGTTGTGTCTGTCGCGATCTGTAGACAACGATCCCGGCAGCGATGCTGACGAGCAAGCACGCTAGCAACACTCCGAAGATCACGGTCTTGCGATGCGAGTAAGGTACTTCTTTGGAGTGACCACAGAGCGGGCAAACGCCTGCTCTCTTTTCGGCGTCCTTGAGGGAAGTTTGTAGAATCTGGTCAACCGAAGCGTTGACCTGTTCTTCAGAAGGATCGAGTTCGACGCCGCAACCGTTGCAATTCATGAACTCTCCAGCTAGCCGAACCTCGTAGCAGATTGGACGTCCTGCGAGACCAATCATAAGTCAGGTCGGAGGCGTGTTCCACATATACCTTCGACAAGGAAGCATTGACCGCGTCGACCACTAGAACGGTTTCAACCAGCGGATCCATCGACAAGGCCGCTGTGTTATCCACGGCGTGTCTAGGCCCGGATCCGCCAAGAAAGCAATCAATCCACCCGCTCACACGACCCCAAAACTAAAATGCCCCTCGATCAGAGCGAAGGCTCTGCGGAGGGGCATCCAAATTGTTACGAGGCGGACAATCGGACTCGTCAGCCCTGCTTTTACTCGAGAGTTCGTGCTGATTTTTTTAGCTTCTGCCGAAAATCAACACCATTCTGTGCACATACGCCATTCGCCGGCGTCCCCGTGCTTTTTGTGTAGATTGGAGTGGTTGAGCACGAATAGCCACCAGG
>Ga0207044_1024_pt1 | contig 39404 bp, 38 predicted proteins | sample Alteio_BWMinCont_68_FD_153300 | JGI IMG/M metagenome (GOLD analysis project Ga0207044, IMG submission 153300) | Enriched cells from forest soil in Barre Woods Harvard Forest LTER site, Petersham, Massachusetts, United States -... | ecosystem: Environmental > Terrestrial > Soil > Temperate forest >... | reverse complement strand
CCTTGTTCGGTGAACTTAAACGCATTGGACAAGAGATTCTTGAGGACCTGTTGCAGACGCTTGGAGTCGGTAACCAGGCTGCGTGTGAGATGTGGATCGGAGTGCACTTCGAATCCAAGCCTCCGGTTCTCCGCTTCGTGACGGAACGGACGAGCAACCATGTCCAGCAAGCTGGCGAAGAACACTTCTTCCGCTTCCACCGAAACGGTGCCGGACTCGATCTTCGACAGATCGAGAATGTCGCTGATCAGGTTCAGCAGATCCGTTCCTGCACCGTGAATTGTTCGGGCGAACTCGACCTGCTTCGGAGTTAAATTGCCATCGGGATTGTCGGTGAGTTGCTGCCCAAGCACGAGGATGCTGTTCAAAGGCGTGCGCAACTCGTGAGACATGTTGGCCAGGAATTCGGACTTGTACTTGGAGGTCAACGCGAGTTCTTTCGCTTTCTCTTCCAATGCTCCGCGGGCTTGCTCAATTTCCTGATTCTTGCGTTCCACTTCGACGTTCTGCTCAGCGAGTTGCTGCGCTTTTTGCGCGAGCTGCTCGTTGGTCTGTTGCAATTCTCGTTGCTGCGTTTGCAGTTCGGTGGCTAGCTGTTGCGATTGCTTCAGCAAGCCTTCGGTTTGCATCGTGGCTTCAATGCTGTTCAGCACAATGCCGATGCTTGCAGTCAGTTGCTCAAGAAAAGCCAGATGCGACGCAGTAAAAGCGCTGAGAGAGGCAAGCTCAATGACTGCCTTGACGTGATCCTCAAAGAGCACAGGCAGCACTATGACATTCTTGGGAACAGCCTCAAACAAGCCCGAGCGAATGGGGACGGTATTTTCCGGGAGGTTGCTGATCAACATGCGCTTTTTCTCGGCCGCGCACTGTCCGATAAGCCCTTCACCCAGCTTTATGCGCCGCAGATGCCCGTCGTGTCCGTCGGCCGCAAATGCCGAAAGCAATACCATGCCGGCCGATTCTTCAGTCTCCATCTGATAGATCACACCCTGCTGCGCACTCACGAGCGGAGCTAATTCGGAGAGCAGCTTTTGTCCCACGGTTGTCAGATCGCGCTGGCCTTGCAACATGCTGGTGAAGCGCGCGAGATTGGTCTTAAGCCAATCCTGCTCGGTATTGCGGTCCGTGGTCAGACGCAGGTTGTCGATCATGGTGTTGATGTTGTCTTTCAACTCGGCGACTTCCCCGCTGGCTTCCACTTGAATGGAGCGGGTCAAGTCACCTTTCGTGACTGCGGTCGCGACCTCCGCGATGGCGCGCACTTGGTTGGTAAGGTTATCGGCAAGCAGGTTCACGTTGCCGGTAAGATCCTTCCATGTACCGGCCGCGCCGGGCACGTTGGCTTGGCCGCCCAGTCGGCCTTCCACACCGACCTCCCGGGCGACAGTCGTGACCTGGTCGGCGAAGGTGGCGAGCGTGCCTGTCATGTTGTTGATGGTTTCGGCGAGAGCTGCGACTTCACCTTTGGCATTCACCGTCAGTTTCTGCGTGAGCTCGCCATCAGCGACTGCGGTCACCACTTTGACGATGCCACGTACTTGCTCGGTGAGGTTCGCCGCCATCACGTTCACGTTATCGGTAAGATCTTTCCACGTGCCCGCTACTCCCGGAACCTGCGCCTGCCCGCCCAGCTTGCCTTCCGTACCCACTTCGCGGGCCACGCGCGTGACTTCGGCTGCGAAAGCATTAAGTTGATCCACCATCGTGTTGATGGTGTTTTTGAGTTCGAGAATTTCGCCCTTGACGTCGACCGTGATCTTGCGCGATAAATCGCCTCGGGCCACGGCGGTTGTGACCTCGGCGATGTTGCGCACTTGCGCCGTGAGGTTTCCGGCCATCGCGTTCACCGAGTCGGTCAGATCTTTCCACGTGCCGGCGACGCCGGGCACGTTCGCCTGTCCGCCTAAGCGGCCTTCACTACCCACTTCGCGGGCTACGCGCGTGACTTCCGCAGCGAACGAACGCAACTGCTCAACCATCGTGTTGAGCGTTTCTTTGAGTTGCAAAATCTCGCCGCGTACGTCCACCGTGATTTTCTTAGAGAGATCACCTGTGGCAATAGCCGTGGCGACTTCAGCGATGTTGCGCACCTGTCCAGTCAGGTTGCTGGCCATGAAGTTCACGTTGTCCGTAAGATCCTTCCAAGTGCCGGCAACGCCGGGCACCTGCGCCTGACCGCCAAGCTTGCCATCAGTGCCGACTTCGCGGGCCACACGCGTGACCTCGCCAGCGAAGGCATTCAACTGATCGACCATGGTGTTGATGGTGTTCTTCAGTTCGAGAATTTCACCTTTTACGTCTACCGTGATCTTGCGTGACAAATCTCCGCGAGCCACGGCGGTGGTGACTTCGGCAATGTTGCGTACCTGACCAGTAAGGTTTCCGGCCATCGAGTTGACGGAGTCGGTAAGATCTTTCCAGGTACCCGCCACGCCGGGCACATTGGCTTGCCCGCCCAATCGGCCTTCAGAACCCACTTCGCGAGCAACGCGAGTCACTTCACCGGCAAAGGCGTTAAGTTGATCCACCATCGTGTTGATGGTTTCCTTGAGCAGGAGAATCTCACCGCTGACGTTCACGGTAATTTTCTTGGAGAGATTGCCTGTAGCAATTGCGGTAGAGACTTCGGCAATATTTCGCACCTGACCAGTCAAATTGCTGGCCATCGAGTTCACCGAATCAGTAAGATCCTTCCATGTGCCTCCCACTCCGGGTACTTGTGCCTGGCCTCCTAAGCGTCCGTCAGTTCCAACCTCGCGAGCGACGCGGGTTACTTCTGAGGCGAAGGATCGCAACTGGTCCACCATGGTGTTGATGGTGTCTTTCAGTTCTAGAATTTCGCCTTTTACGTCGACGGTGATCTTGCGCGACAAATCGCCGCGAGCCACAGCCGTCGCCACTTCCGCAATGTTGCGCACTTGTCCAGTCAGGTTGCTGGCCATGAAGTTAACGTTGTCCGTGAGATCTTTCCACGTGCCCGCCACGCCCGGGACCTGCGCCTGGCCACCGAGTTTGCCCTCAGTGCCGACTTCGCGAGCCACGCGCGTTACTTCGCCCGCGAATGCATTCAGTTGGTCCACCATGGTGTTGATGGTGTTTTTGAGTTCGAGAATTTCGCCCTTTACGTCGACTGTGATTTTGCGTGACAAGTCGCCACGAGCTACAGCCGTTGTGACCTCAGCGATGTTACGTACCTGTCCGGTGAGGTTCCCGGCCATGGAGTTCACGGAATCAGTGAGATCCTTCCAAGTGCCAGCCACACCGGGCACGTTGGCCTGCCCGCCCAACCGGCCTTCCGTACCCACTTCGCGAGCCACGCGAGTTACTTCGCCGGCGAAGCGGTTGAGTTGATCCACCATTGTGTTGAGCGTTTCCTTGAGCTGCAAAATCTCGCCGCGCACATCGACGGTGATCTTTCGCGAAAGGTCGCCGCTGGCGATGGCCGTCGCCACTTCGGCAATGTTTCGCACCTGTCCCGTCAGGTTGCTGGCCATGAAGTTCACGTTATCGGTGAGATCTTTCCAAGTGCCGCCCACGCCCGGTACCTGGGCTTGTCCGCCCAGCTTGCCCTCAGTGCCGACTTCGCGCGCGACGCGAGTCACTTCGCCGGCGAAGGCGTTGAGTTGATCCACCATCGTGTTAATGGTGTCCTTGAGTTCAAGAATTTCGCCTTTTACGTCTACAGTGATCTTTCGCGACAAATCGCCACGAGCCACGGCCGTAGTCACTTCAGCAATGTTTCGCACCTGGGCCGTGAGGTTTCCGGCCATGGCGTTGACGGAGTCCGTAAGATCCTTCCAGGTTCCCGCCACTCCAGGGACAACGGCTTGGCCGCCGAGTTTCCCGTCGGTGCCGACCTCGCGGGCTACACGCGTCACTTCTGAAGCGAATGATCGCAACTGATCCACCATCGTGTTGATGGCTTCTTTCAGCTGGAGAATTTCACCGCGCACGTCCACCGTGATCTTGCGGGAGAGATCGCCGCTCGCCACGGCAGTCGCCACTTCGGCTATGTTGCGCACTTGCCCGGTCAAGTTACTTGCCATTGAGTTGACGGAGTCAGTAAGGTCTTTCCACGTACCGGCCACTCCGGGCACCTGTGCCTGTCCGCCCAGTTTGCCGTCAGTACCCACTTCACGAGCCACGCGCGTCACTTCGGCCGTGAACACACCGAGCTGCTGAATCATGGTGTTCACGATGTTAGCCGAACGCAGGAACTCTCCTTCGAGCGGTCGACCGTCCACGTCCAGGCGAACGGTCTGGGTCAAGTTGCCCTGAGCTACTGCGGCGATAGCGCGAGTAACTTCCGTGGTTGGTCGGAGCAAATCCTCGACCAACGTGTTGACCGAGATCTCCATTTCTCCCCAGGCGCCCCGAGACTCGTGAAATCGTGTACGCTCGCGGGTTCTTCCTTCCTTGCCCACGACCTGGCCGACACGCTTCAACTCGTCCGCCATTTGCTGATTGGCGGCAACAATCTCGTTAAATGTGTCTGCAACTTTGCCAGCGAGTCCCGTCCACGAACCTGGGAGCCGAACGGAAAAGTCTCCGTCGCGCATGGTTTGCAAGCCAGCCAGTATGGTAGTGAAGTCAGCAGCGGCGGGTTCGGCTGTGATATTGGAATGCCCGTTGCTTTTTTCGTTCCTCTTGGGCGCGCTCTCGATGGTCGCGGTCGCCGGGTTACGCTCAGTTCTCTTCATGGTCGTCTCTTAAATGAACGAGGAGTCATCTGTTTTGTGCGATCTCGTTTTGATTCTTTTACGTAGCAGGGCGGAACTTCGGCCTTACAGCACTTCTTATCACGAACGGTACCAAGTTCGCTCTAGGGTATTTCCTGTAGGACCTGGGGAGGGTCGCTGTAAGAATCGAGGCTTTGTTTGCTAGGATCACAGGCAGGAAAATCCCCAGCAGGTTCGCTGGGGATCTCTTGGTACTCACCGCGAATTACACGATTATGCGCGACGCTTTTCAACCTGTTCCGAATTCTCCTCACTGTCGCGTTTCTGGAAATCGCCTCCCTGTGAGGGCTGTTTCCTGGAAGGGTCCTGCTGGCTCGGGATCTGTCCTTCATGTGATGGATTTTTCTTGGATGGATCAACGGTTCCAGTTGACTTCTGCTGCTGGTTGCGAAGGTCCTTTTCAGTTTCATTTCCCATGAATTGCTCCTTATAAGACAAGTTAGTTGAGCGCCGCACACTACAGATTTGGGCGGCGTTCTTCTTAGTTGCAAGAAGTAAGGCAACAGGTAGCCTGAGATTCTTCCACTTAAAGAATGCGCAAAGTGCGTTTCGGGTTCTTGGAAATCAAGGAGAACCAGCGCGAGATCATTCGGGGCAGAGGGCAGGCGCCAGTTTTAAGAGGAAGGTACAATCCAACGCCTGCCTTCTACCCCTCGCGTTGGGGCTATTCAGAAGGTAGACTTGTATGCTCTAGGAACCCATCCAGCTCATTCTGTATTTTTCCAGAACGGTTCCCTTACTTCTACTTAGCTTGCATAGAAACCCACTCAAAAGGACGCTGTCGTTCTGAAGGTGAGCGGGATTCTGTTGCAAAAACAATGGCCCGCGCCAGAAGTCACGATTCGACTTCCGGCGCGGGTCATTGCGTCTGGCCCTGGCTGCTGGAATCCTAGATTCCGGTGCTGCCTCTGCGGGTTAGGTGCGTAGCAAGCGTGATCACAAACAACACCAGAAAAATGAAGAACAACAGCTTCGCTATGCCTGCTGCGGCCAGCGCTATGCCGGTGAAGCCGAAGACTGCTGCAATGAACGCAACCAGCAAGAACATCAATGCCCAATAGACCATTTTTGCCTCCGTTAAAACTTGGCCGATTTCGTCTACTTCTCGCCTGTCATACTCAATGTAGGCTCCCGGGCCCGCCGGTGACGATCAGGGCGACTCTGTAATGTGGAATCCAAAGTCCTGTAGCCACAGTAGAGCATTCCGGTCTGGGGCCATCTCTCCGCATCAGGCCGCTGGCTTCGATCTTCGGCCTGGCGCGTTTGTTACTGCCTTTCCGCCCTGATTTCGTCCTTGAGGAATTGCCACGTTAATGTGCTCAGCGATTCCGCCAAGCGTCTTGTCTGCTTCCTTTTCTTCTTGCAAGGTTTTCTCTAGAAGGTCGGCAGCTTCTTTGTCCCCGAGAAGGGAGGCATAAGTCCGGACACACCCGTATCCGGCCATTTCATAGTGCTCAACCCGCTGGGCGGCAGCGATGAGAGCGGCATCCTTCACGCCCTCGTCCATCTCCTCTTCTATGACTTCGCTGCCTTCTTTGACCAGGCCTTCCATAGCCTTGCACTTTTGCCCTTTAGCGTTTTCTCCCATCGTTTCGAAGATGGTCTCAATGCGTTGAGCATGTTCTTTGGTTGTTTCCAGATGTTCCTCGAACGCCTCACGTAATTCGGCCGAAGAGGATGCCTTTGCCATTTTTGGCAATGCCTTGATCAATTGATGTTCGGCGTCGTACAAGTCCTTAAGTTGTTCGAGATATAAGTCGCGCAGGGAATTCACTTTCACTTTGATCCTCCAAGAAAAAGATGATGAAACCATTGAAGAACGTGCCCTGATGCAGCCCTACAAATCGACCACTCACATCAACGTCTTGCTGATTGCTGGCGAGGGCGAGAAGCAGGAGCCAGCACTGTTCCACTAGCTCCTGCTCGATAGGTAGGCACGTTGAGGGAACATTCCATGCGGGCAGAATAGGTCGATAAATGTGCGAAGGGAATCCCACCGACTCTGTACTGCTCCTAAGGATTCTCTGTAGCGCTCCCCCATTTCGACAATCCGAACGGTGTGAAAAGAATAAATAACAAGGGGAAGAACCGGAGAACCCAAAGAAGCAAAGAAGAAGGAAGAACAAAGAACGCTCTAGATTTTCCGCGGACTGCACTCATCGAATGCGCCGCCAGGCGTACAGCAACATCTAGAAACGCCTACAGGCTGCACTGGATAGACCATTTGCCCTTTCGACTCTACTCTCCAAAATGTGATTGGTACGAAGCTCAATTTCGTCAGACACGAATTGGACTTGAGACTTGAAAGGAGCACTCCGGTGAACAGCGACTCAGCTAGCACGGGCACAGTTTCTCTGGATTCCGAGATCGTTAAGCGCGCCCAACAAGGCGATTCCGATGCGTTTTCCGCTCTATTTCATGCGCACAAGGCACGCATCTATTCCGTATGCTTGCGCATGACAAACAACGCTGCCGAAGCGGAAGATCTCACTCAGGACGCGTTCTTGCAGGTGTTCCGCAAGATCGCCACCTTTCGCGGAGATTCTGCGTTTTCGACGTGGCTTCATCGCATTGCGGTAAACACGGTGCTCATGCATTTTCGCAAGAAGTCACTGTGTCAGGTTTCCCTGGACGAACCGTACAGCAACAGCGACGGCGCCAAGATTCGACGGGAGTACGGAACCAGAGACAATTGTTTGGCCGGGTGCGTCGACCGGGTTGCATTAGCTCATGCCATCAAGGAGCTGCCCCACGGATACAGAACCATTTTTCTGTTGCATGAAGTCGAGGGCTATGAACATCAGGAAATCGCGGAGATGCTTGGATGTTCTGTGGGAAATTCGAAGTCGCAACTGCACAAGGCGAAGTTGCGAATCCGAGAGTTGCTGGCACGGACGCCAGAACCCCGGTCCGTAACCATACGAGCTGAGCGCTCGAGCGCGAAAGTTGCCAGACCGCTATTTGAAGACTGGGAGTTGGCAGGCCCAAGCGTAGCCATGCAGGCGGCTTCGCAAATGCCACAATTGGCGGGACCGGCGGTCTAACGCATCTCTGACGAAGGCATGTCCACGCCGCTATGCGGCGTGGACCGGATCGAACGAATTGATCGTTATCAATAAGGTCTTACTAGAAAGAAATTCTGCGCGCCCCGCATAGGGCAGAAGAGGTTTGCAATGAGATTAGGAATAGAAAATGGTGCAGCAACGAAATGCCTCCTGACGCTGGCCACTGTCGTTTTGATTCTAACTAGCATGAGCTGGGCCGCGGACAACGACAAAGATCAGTCTGATATTCAAAAGCGCATTGTGAAATCGGCCGAGGTCCTCAACGAAATTATGGCGACTCCCGACAAGGCGATCCCTGACAAGATCATGGACAATTCGAAGTGTATCGCTGTCGTGCCATCTGTGATTAAAGTTGCGTTCGTCTTCGGCGGCCAGCGCGGCAAGGGTGTGGTTACGTGCAGGACCACCAAGGGATGGAGCGCGCCCGCCCCGATTACGATCACCGGCGGCAGTTGGGGCTTGCAACTCGGCGGCCAGGCGACTGATCTTGTAATGGTTGTCACCAACGACCAGGGAATGCAGCATCTGCTTGCCAGCAAATTCAAACTTGGCGGTGACGCTTCGGCGGCGGCAGGACCGGTTGGTCGTGACACGGCAGCCGATACCGACATCTCGATGAGGGCGGAGGTTCTGACATACTCGCGCGCCCGCGGAGTGTTTGCCGGCATCGACCTGACGGGGTCGGTGGTCAACCAGGACAAGGATGAGACCACGCTGCTTTACGGCAAACCAATCCCGTTCGCTGACGTTTTAAGCGGCAAGGTTGCGCCTCCTGCGGGAAGCGAGCCTTTCCTGGCGGCAGTGAAGAAGTATTCGACTCAGGCGCGGGAGCAGAGCGAAGCCCAGAAACCTTCGCCATCCATTACCGCTTCTGCAAGCACGCACTCTAAATAGGACCGAAGCGCTCTTCAATTACGGCCAGACCATCGCGGTCTGGCCGTTGTTCATTTGCGCGGCATCTCAAACGACGCACGTCATTCCTCGGCCTTTGCCAACGACCGATCGCGGGCTGAGCATACGCGGGCTGAGCATAGACGATGACAGAAAGGCAGGCTCGAAATGTTTCAATATGCCGACCATGCTCCGGAGAGTCTGCCGGTAACTTCGTCGATTCCCTCTGAACTTCCCGAGGAGCAGGAAACGCTGGCTCGGGAGGTGCTGGTGGCGCTCGAGCAACAACGGATTCCGTTCGCGGTGGCTGGCGCTTATGCGTTGCTGCAGCATACCGGGATATGCCGCACCACCAAAGATCTGGATCTGTTCCTGGCCTCAGAGAGCTGGTTGCCCGCCTTGAGATACCTGGAAGGACGCGGATTCCATTGTGAAGTGTGCGATCCTGTATGGCTTGCCAAAGTACGTCGCGATGATTATTTCGTAGACCTCATCACCGGGATGAGCAATGCCGTGCTCAGCGTCGATGAGTCCTGGATCCGCCACGCAGAGCCAGCATCGGTCCTCGGCATTCCGACGCGCGTTTTGGCTCCCGAAGAGTTGCTCGTGTCCAAGCTCTTTGTGACGCGACGTGAGAGGTTTGATGGCGCGGACATTGTGCACATCATCTATGGGACGGCGGGAAACCTGGACTGGGGCCGGATTCTCCATCACGCTGGCGATCATTGGGAGATCCTGCTGTGGGCGCTTGTTTTGTTCCGCTATGTTTACCCGGCACAAACTCACTATGTTCCCGCGGTCTTGTGGCAAGACCTTCTCGACCGATTTCGCACACTGGTATTGGAACCCGACGGGCAGGGCAAATTCCGCGGCAGCTTGATCGATGACAACATGTTTGCCATTGACGTAAAGGATTGGGGGCTTGACGATATTCTGCAGGAATATCGGTCGCGCCGGCTGTCGAAGATGGGAATGAAGGCTGACGCCCCGGCGCCGTTCCCTGCAAGAAATAAGTAATAAATGACATGAGGATAGCTGCAACCGCCGACTTGCACTTCGCACCTCAGAGCGCCACAGTGCTGCGCGATCAGCTTGACAAGGTTCGCGATGAGGCGGACTTGCTCATCGTTGCGGGAGATCTAACCAATTACGGCAGGCCCGCGGAAATGGAACCGTTGCTCAACACTTTTGTTCGTTTGCGGATTCCCATTGTCGCCGTCCTCGGAAACCACGACTATGAAAGTGAACAAACGCCCGAACTGCTTCGCATGATGACAGCGGCAGGAATCAAGGTACTGGACGGTAGCGCGTATGAGCGTGATGGTGTCGGCTTCGCGGGAACGAAAGGGTTCGTGGGCGGCTTTGGACGCGGAATCTTGACTGCCTTTGGCGAGCCTGAGATCAAAGCGTTTGTGAGGGCCTCGATCGATGAAGCTCTGAAACTGGAACGCGCCATGTCACAGCTGCGCACAGCCAAACGCATCGTCGTGCTGCATTACGCCCCTATAGCCGCGACCACAGAAGGCGAAGCGCCAGAGATTTCACCTTTTCTTGGAACGTCACGTCTGGCGGAGGTGATCGACCGGCATGGCGCCGATCTGGTTGTGCATGGACACGCTCACAACGGAAAACTGGATGGGCACACGGCCGGCGGAATTCCCGTCCACAACGCAGCCATCACTTTGCTCCAGTCACAACAGCCGCCTACTGCGTATCGTCTGTTTAACGTCTAGCTGGCTGCTGAACATCTCGACGCGCCGGCAGCCGAGAGACGCCGCGAACTACGTCCATACAGAAGACACTTCCCTGTAGGCACGTTGCCTGCAACGTCTCTGTTATTGCGCAGGTCGAGATTCCGGCGGACTCCATTGCCCTGAAAAAGATACAGCATGAAACACCATGGGGTACTCGGTTAACCGGATACAGGTTCACGCCTGGGTGTTATAGCTTAGGTTTCGTGAGAGCCGGAGACCTTTATCGAATAAGGCTGCTCATATGCCCGGTAACGCGAATGCGCTGAATGCAACCGGGAACTTTGAATTGAACACCGGCATTGCGCGCCGAAATTCTTGCCAACGGAGAGAGACGAATGTCAACGATTCTGCTTATCATTCTCGTATTACTCGTAGTGGGCGCGCTGCCCACGTGGCCATACAGCTCGGGTTGGGGATACTATCCCAGCGGCGGGCTTGGCTTGGTGGTGATTATTGTTCTTATTCTGGTTCTGACGGGGCGAGTGTGAGTCGAGTGCTCACGCCCACTCTTCCTGGCGACAGGGCGGACACGCGATACGGTTAGGGGATTCGTATGAGGCATTCGCCTTGCTCTCGATTTTTCTCAGGAGGCGCAGAAAATACGTCGCGTTCTCCATAGCTTGTTGCTCTCGACCCTCGGAGCGGTTTTCGCCGAGCTGAGCTGCCCGCGCCGCAAGGGCCATTTCCGCCTCGGCGATTCGTTGCGACATCCGAGCGGAATCATCCTCGAACAGCGCGGCCATATAAAGTTGTTTCCACTCCGCCCTACTACTAGAAGAGGGTGTGTGCGCCCTTGCTTCCATGAGTTGCCTCCAACTGAATTACGCCATCTTTACTGAAATAACAAACGTTTGGGAATACAGTAAATCCTGTATCGCAGGATTCGTTGTCGAGGGGTTCCGATTGGGTGCGATGCATATTTAGGCGTGGGCCAGATGATCAATATAAGACGTAGCGAAGAGGAGGGTTATCGCTTTGCGCTGGACGAGGCTCGCTCTCATCACAACTCCGAGGCCGAAAAAGAATTACTGTCCATCGCTCCTTATCCCGGTACAGCTGAGCTGACTTTTGGCAGAATCGGAGTGCAGCGTCAGTGGATCATGTTCTACGGTGGCCTCACTTACGGACGCACTGATTTCTCCTATGACGGAAATGCGTGGAATATTTCGCCGGATTACACGGACAAAGATCTAGACCTGGTTGATGAAGGCAGTTTGTACTCCCTGACTCATCTTTTGAAGGCCGCGGAAGAACTGAACTACGAGAATCTTGTTAATTTCAAGTGCCCAATCTTCCTTTTCGAGGGTCGGCACGATTACGCAACCTCTCATACGGTTGCTGAAGAGTGGTTCAAGCGCGTCGATGCGCCCACCAAGAAACTCGTTTGGTTCGACAATTCGGCCCACATGGTAATGCAGGAAGAACCAGGCCGTTTTCTTTATCACCTTATTACCGACCTGCGACCGAGCGCTGTGAAAGCGGGCGACGGTTCATCGATCGAATGACGTCACGCCAAGCAGCGTCAGGTTCGGTTACTTCTTGCTGGGATCGTCCGCAGGGTTCACATAGTTGAACTGCAGCGGCGACATGCCATGCACCTGAACCACCGTTGGTCCAGAAGCCATCCCGTAGTGGTGCATTTCGGGATCCAGATAAGCGAAGCTGCCAGCAGGGAAGGTCCCCATTTTAGCCACGTCGAATTTGTCCCCCATACCCACCTTGAAGCTTCCCGAGATGACGGTAACGTTCTCCCTCTTGGGATGCCAGTGAGGAGCGATCTTGTATCCGTCAGGCATCTTCAGCCAGATGGTGTAATCGCCAGTTCCGGCTGTGGGATCGCCGTCCAGCACTGCAAGCTGCGCGCCAGCGGCCACGAACGGCGGAGGCGGTCCCCACTTGATTTGATTCGGCGTAAAGGTATTCTGCGTTTTTCCTGATTGGGCAAGCAGGACGATGGTACTCATCAAGAAAGCAGCTACCAGCACTTTCTTCATAGAAACTTCCTCCTGAGAGAAACGGTTTTCAAAAATTGCATTATTTATACCAAATCGTTCGAGCTGGTTTTCGGGTAGTCGCTCAATTCGAAAAGGAAGCGAACCAAACGCGCGATTATTGCGTTGCAAAGAACGCGACGCTTCGCGCGGTCCGCCCGGATCCCTCGCTGCGCAAAGAACGCTTGCTCGGGATGAGAATCAAATATCGGTTTTCTGACCTGCTTCGCTGAGCGAGGCGAACTGGCCGTTACCTCCGTCGCAGCCCCTCCGAGAAAAAATATCTTGAATTTTGGTCACTTTTTTTCCACAACGCATCTAAATTGCCGTATTCTCACGAATGCGAACTAACTTCAGCGCAGCTTCCGGAATCTTAGTGCACCGGAAGGCCCAGAGCGAATGTAGGCGCGACGGGGTTGGCTGAGAGTGATTCGCCCAAGGGAGGAAGACATAGAAATTGGCAACAGCTAGCGCGCCACGTCAACAATTCCAGCCACCCACGATCGTCCCCCATCGGAAGAAATCGGTTCGCCTCACCTTGTGGCCACTCGTCGCCGCCACCTTTTTTATGGTGTCGGGCGGCACCTATGGTACCGAGGACATCGTGCGCGGCGCCGGTTACGGCAAGGCTATCCTTATTCTTCTTCTAACTCCGATTCTGTGGAGCCTGCCGACCGCGTTCATGATCGGCGAACTCTCCAGCGCCCTGCCTTACGAAGGCGGATACTACGCCTGGGTGCGCCGCGCCATGGGCAACTTCTGGGGATTTCAAGAAGCGTGGCTCTCGCTGGTGGCGTCGATTTTCGACATGGCGATTTACCCGACACTGTTCGTGCTCTATCTGACGCGGTTGTTTCCCTGGTTCGCTGAAGGATATCGTGGATGGCTGGTCGGACTGGCTGTCGTCGGCGTCTGTGCACTGCTGAATATCGCCGGAGTGCGCGTGGTTTCTACAACTTCTCTCTGGCTGCTCATTGTTTTGTCGGCACCGTTCATCCTGATCGTGGCTATCGCGCCCTTTAAGATCGGAGCGCTGGCTCATGCTGTGACTAAGCCGACTACGTCTTCCGTCGACATTCTCACCGGCCTACTCATCTGCATGTGGAACTACATGGGCTGGGACAACGCATCGACCATTGCGACAGAAGTCGAGCGTCCGCAGCGGACGTATCCTCGCGCCATGCTGGCCGCGGTCGTGATCGTGGCCCTGAGCTACATCGTTCCCGTGGCCGCCATGTGGATGACCGGGCTTTCGTCGAGCGCATGGGAAACCGGATTCTGGGCGGATATCGCCGGCCTGCTAGGTGGGCCACTGTTACGCGTAGGCCTCGCACTCGGCGGAATGATCAGCGGCTTCGGAATGTTCAACGCTTTGGTCATGAGTTATTCGCGTCTGCCGCTGGCCATGGCTCAGGACGGAATGCTGCCCCGCGTCTTTGGCAAGCTGCATCCTCGATCGCGGGCACCCTGGGTCGCAATTGTGGTTTGCGCCATCGGCTGGGCATTATGCCTGGGCTTGGGCTTTGAGCGTCTAGTGACCATCGACATCCTTCTCTACGGCGCCAGCCTCTCGCTGGAGTTCATCGCGCTCATCGTTCTGCGCGTGCGTGAACCTGAACTGCACCGGCCGTTCCGGGTTCCTGGCGGAATGTTCGGAGCGATTGCCGTCGGCATCGCTCCCATGCTGTTGCTTGGATTCTCTGTGGTCCGCAGCGAGACCGAGCAGGTGCTCGGTATGAGTTCTTTCGCCTTCGGAATGCTGCTCATCGCGGCCGGCGTGGTGGCCTACTTCCTCAATCACGCGCTCAAGCCCGAAGGTTGGACTCCGGCTCCGCAGGAAAAGCCTGCCGCCTAAAGAAACCCAGCCACGGATTTGCGCGGATCAGCACGGATCACAAAGAATCCGTTAGCATCCGTTAATCCGTGGCCTCTTATCTTTGTTGTAAACTCTAGGCGATGACCAAGCGCAAATCCAAGGGCGCGTACATGATTTCGGCGGTGGCTGAGATGTATGGCATCCATCCTCAGACCTTACGGCTGTATGAGCGGGAAGGGTTGCTGAAACCGTCGCGCACCGAGGGCAACACCCGGCTCTACACCGACGAGGATCTGCAGCGGCTGGATTTCATCCTGACGCTCGCCCGCGATTTGGCCGTCAACATCAGCGGCATCGCCATCATCCTCCAAATGCGCGAGCGCATGGAAGAAATGCAGCTCCAGATTCACGACTTTGTGAAGTACATCCAGGAAGAGGTGCTGGCGCGGGCCAGCGCGGCTGCCGACCCTGCTCGCGGCGCGATCGTTCCTGTGCGGAGGGCCATCGTTGCGGCACAGCAGTCTAACCGCAAGAAGTAAGTCCGCTAAACTCTAATCAAGTGCGAATTTCATCCGAACGTCTCACGGGCGAGGATGCCCGCACCTACATGGAAAATCCGGTTGAAGAGTACGCTTTCATCGGGATGCTTGCCAATGCGTGTTAAGGTCGAACTCGAAACGTCTTCTGTGAAAAACGCGGCTCAGACATCGACCGTCTTGGCAATCCTTCGCCAGATGTGTCCCCGATGCCGCGCCGCCAGAATCTTCCGCAAGTCGATCTTCACCGGATTTCCCCGCATGCAGGAACGCTGTCCGAATTGTGGACTAAAGTTTGAGCGCGAACAAGGCTACTTTCTGGGAGCCATGTACATCAGCTACGGGCTGGCTTTAATCACGATCGTGGCGCTTGCTCTTTTGCTACGGGCAGCCACTCCGTGGTCGATGCAGAGGGTGACAGTCTCGGCGATTCTGCTGTTCTTACCGCTTGCCCCGACGCTGACCCTGTTCTCGCGCGTGCTTTGGATTTATTTGGATCGGGCGATTGACCCGGAGTAGGTCTCGCCAAGGTTCTGAGATATCTACGGTTCGTAGACCGAGCTGCCCAATCCGGCCTTGCGGGCGGATTCCTGCATGTCTTGCAGCTTTTCCTTTTGCTGGTCGAGTTGCTGCTGCATGCGTTGCACACTTGCCAGCTTTTCAACTTGCATTTCATTATGCTGCGCACAGTTGTAACAACTCACTCCCGTAAAGCGGATCGAGGCATTTACTCTGTCGATTTGGTTTTGCAGAGACGCGATCGTACGTTCTTGTGCGACGATCTTTGCCTTCCACTGTTTCGCGGCGCGCATGTCGTTGGACGCCGGCATTACCGGCTCGACCGGGTGCGTGACTCTATGACGCCGGACCCGAACCGCAGGGGTTGAATCTGGTCCGTCAGTTTCTTGAATGTCCTCATTGGTGAGTGTTTTTGCTGGCGCGGACGCATCGGTTGCCAGTTTCTCCCGTTGCTCGCGGGCTACGTCTCCGAGCGATTGAGCGTGGCTGCTGGCCAGCATTAGGAACAACGCTCCTGCAAGGGCGACGATTTTGAGCGCAGGACGCACGAAGAACTCTCCATTTACGGATGCGGATTCGTCTCCCATGCTATCGCCCCCGGCTCGGGTTGACGACGTTACCGTCGTCTAGGCACCAGCGGTTTTCGGACTCGGCGAATTCAAGGTTCGTGCGAAATCGGCCGCCGTTTCGACGTTCCGAGTGGTACCATCCTTCCGACACCCATGAAAATGCCACGCTACTTCGCTGCCCTGGCTGCGTTTCTTCTGGCCTGCACCTTCGTCGCTGCCGCCCAGTCTCAGACCGGAGCAGACCATCCGATCGTGCTGCACGCGGCGCGTCTGCTTGAGGTCGAAAGCGGACGCATCGTGAAACCCGGCGAAGTGCTGGTGCAAGGCGAACGAATCGTCGAAGTCGGATCAAAAGTGGCCCACCCCGCAGGCGCAGAGATTATCGATCTGGGCGACACCACTTTGCTGCCCGGATTGATTGACGCCCACGTGCACCTGTTTCTGCATCCCGGCGCTGAAGATTTACAAACGGTGGAAGAATCGGTACCGCAACGGACCATCCTTGCCACACTTGCGGCGCGGGCCGATCTCATGGCAGGCTTTACCGCCGAGCGTGACATGGGCACCGAAGGCGCGGGCTCAGCCGACACCGCGGTGCGCAACGCCATCGATCAGGGTCTGGTTCCGGGACCTCGCTTGCGCATCAGCGGGAATGCCGTCGACATTCTCGGCGGACACGAAGACGCCAATCACTTCAATCCCACGCAACACGTGCTGTCGAACGCGACCTATGCCAACAATCCCGCGGAACTTGTAGCCGTGATCCGCGAGCAATTGAAAGAAGGCGCGGATTTCATCAAGATTTATGAGACTGGGCCGGACGTGATTCGCGACGGACGTTTCTCCACCATTTACCAGTACACAGAAGCCGAACTTAAAGCCGCCGTCGACGAAGCCGCACGCTCGGGAAAGCACGTTGCGGTTCATGCCACGGGCGAACCCGGTACGCTCTATGCAGCGCAGGCCGGAGTGGTTTCCATCGACCATGCCAACCAACTCAGCGACGAGACCATGCGGATCATGCGGGAAAAGCAAATCTTCGCGGTGCCGACCTTTACTATCTTCGAATATTTTTCGGAACATGCCCAGTCGCCCGAGCAGGGAGCGCGTGATCGGCAGATGCTCGACTTGCACGCCATCGAGTTTCACAAGCAACTCGCGGCGGGTGTCCCGATGGCAGTTGGATCGGACGTCGGACCATTTCCCCACGGCACCCAAGCCCGCGAATTAGAGTTGATGGTCAAGTACGGCATGACTCCAATCGCCGCACTGCAAGCCGATCTGCTTAACGGTGCCAAACTGCTCGGCTGGCAAGGACAGATTGGCGAGCTAAAGCCGGGATACCTCGCAGACGTGATCGCTGTCCCCGGGAATCCGTCAGAGGACATCTCCGTGCTCGAAAAAGTAAGCTTCGTGATGAAGGACGGCGTGGTGTATCGGAGATGAGCTAGTAACGTCTGTTACGATTTGTTTCATGGCGGATTTCAACGAGGCCCTTAAAAATGCCGAACGCGGAAGCGTTGTCAGTCAAGGGTATGTGGGCTGGTGCTACCTATATGGCCGGGGAACAGATGTTAACTACCCAGAAGCTTTGCGATGGCTTTCGGCGGCCGCATACGAGGGCCGTGCTTCGCGTGCGTTTGTTCATCTTGGCGACATGTATGCACAGGGTCGAGGGGTGGTGAAGAGCGTCAGCGAAGCGGTTAGGCACTACAAGGCGGTCGTTGACAGTGAGCTGCGAGCACAATTGGCGCTGGCGCGTCTTTACTCCCAAGGAGACGCCTCTACCCTCAATCCAAACGAGGCTTCAAAGCTCTATTCCTCTCTTGCCGACTGCAATCACGTGCACGACGATCCTGCCGTCGCAGCATTCGCCGGTGCCCTCACCGGTGCCGAAGTGGAAGAGGCAAAGGCGCACACTCGAAAACGCTGATCTTTGACTGGCTCCGTCTGACGTACTATTTCACTTATACCGACCACAGCCCGGCGGTCATTTTTTCTTGGCATGACCAGGATGGCTTCTACCCCGAGCGGCCGAGCACCTGGCGCAAGATCATATCAATCTCTCTGCGCGATTGCCGGATCTCCTGGATCTCGTAGCGCCAGCGTTGGATTTCCATTTCTTTTTGATGGAGGTAGGCTTCGTGCCTCTTGTGAAACAAGGCCATGGCCTCATCCTCGCCGCGAATTGCGGGCGTGGCCAGGGGATTGAAGTTGGCTCCAACTTCCACCGGCTGCACTTCTGCTAAGCCTGCGTCGCCAGCCATTTCGGCAGAATCTGATTCGACATTTTCAGCGTCTTCGTTCGGCAGTAGGCCTAGAAATTCCAGCCCGAAACAATATCCATTCCGATCGCGCACCGATGCGGCTACACGCAGGCGATTGAAAGTCTGAAACTCGACCTCCATCAGATCGCCCGGCTGCAGCGGCACTCCGCCGTAGAGAGCCATGCCTCCGCGGCTGATCTCGGTGGTTAGGCCGGGTACAACGATTTCTGAAACGTCGTTAGGGGTAATGATGCGGACAGGCAGCTTCACCTGATGTCGTGGCCAACGGCGAGTGTTGGGGGAAACCATCGCTGTTTAGTGCATGTACCGAATGAAATAAAATGCGCAGCCCACACCAAGTATTCCAAAGGCAAGCGCACCGGTCGCAAACTTGAGCATACGTCGGCGCGGCCGATTCTCGCCGCTCGATGCTGCCCTCAGTTTCTCCATCCACTTTTGTTCGGCAGCGTCTTTGTTTAAGAGGTGTTGGTTCAGAGTTGATTGGATCGCCGCTCCCAATCTGCGGCGATCGTCGACAGGAAGCGAAACAAACCGAAATGGTTGTTGCGTGCCGGTCATCGGGCTGAGCATTTCCGCCGCGCCCAGCACGGGTCCCGTGTGAGTCAGGAACATCACCTTCACCTGCGAGCCCTGATTAATCGGCCTGGGCAGGGAAAGCAATCCACCGTTCACGGAAAGGACCTGAAGTTTGCCGGAAGCGCGTTGACCATCCTGAAATCGAAGCACCGCGGGAGTGAAGTCTGCGAGGTTGATTCGCGGTGCGCGCAGTTGAGCGTGCAGTTGGGAGAGGCCGTTCATGTCCATGCCAGTATCGTCCCCATCTGGAGGGGAGCGGGAGATTACGAAAGGTGTTGTACGGATTCCATCCGCTGAATTCAGACCTGCGGACTGCTTTCGTAATCTGCGCGGGACTCGGGCCGCGTGAGATAGTGGAAGCGTAATGGCAGACTTCCCCCACCCCGGAAGAAAAATCCGCGCCCCTCGCGTCAACCTGTGGGGAAATGTTTCCGCAAGCATTCAGCTCGAAAATGGACGCCTATGCTGGGCCAAGACGCTTCGGCTTTCCATCACCGGTGGTTTGCTCGAGCTGCCTAACTGCCTGGACGAGGGAGTCTCCGTTAGCCTGACCTTGCACCTGGGCTCCCGCCCGGTGCGCGGTAAGGCGTCGATGTTGTTCCCGATGAGGGCCACGCAGGGATATTTGCAGCCTTTCCGCTTCACCGAAATGCGTGATGAAGAATGCTGCGCACTGGATGTGGCTATCCGCGAACTACTCAAGCAGGCCCGGCCGTTTTCAAACGGACGCCGCAGTTTCGGTTTCCGTCCAGCCCGATTCCTCGAATCGTCCTAGCCCATCAAGAAGCGTCTAGCCCCAAGCGTGATCCGCGAAGAATGGCGGAAGCGAGTGGGAGTCGAACCCACCGGCGACATCAGAGATGCCGCCCAACGGTTTTGAAGACCGTGACGATCACCGGACCACATGCGCTTCCGTGCCGCGGGGCCAATTTATGACGTGCTTCCATGTTAGCTGGGCGAGGGGTTGGCTGCAAAACGTTCCACGTGGAACATTTTGTACTGGCTAATTTATATGTGCGGTTATATACATACATCCATATGAAACGACGAACGAGAGTTCCTAAAGGTCAGATTGCCAGGTTGAAAGCATCGGCCAGTGAAGCAAAGCGCGCGCACGACGTAAGCGCCGAGGTGGGAACGTGGTACAGGCCGATCAAGAAGCCGGTCACGCTGCGTATCGATGCCGACGTGCTCGCATGGTTCAAGAAGCAAGGGAGCGGCTACCAGACGCGGATCAATCAAGCGTTGCGCAGAATGATGCTGGACGAGCAGAAAGAATCCAAGGGGTGAAAAGCACGGATGAGCCCGGATTCTCACGGATCAGGGCTCAACCCCACAGCCTGGATATTTGACCCCCATTTATCCGGGCTATTCCACGGCAACAAGCCTCGCGTAGTGGGAGTGTCACGCCACACGCTCTCAGATTACTTCGGCTGAGGGACGATTCGGAGATAGGGCTTGGGCGACTTCCAGCCTCCGGGATATTTCTGCTGGGCCTCATCGTTCGAGACTGATGGCAGAATAATGACATCCCCACCTTGCTTCCAGTTCACGGGCGTAGCGACCTTGTGCTTGGCGGTGAGCTGCATGGAATCGAGGACGCGCAGAACTTCATCGAAGTTGCGGCCAGTGCTCATGGGATAGATGAGCATCAACTTGATCTTCTTGTCGGGGCCGATGACGAAGACCGTGCGCACGGTGGCGTTGTCGGCAGCGGTGCGCCCTTCGGAGGTTTGTCCGCTCTCGGCAGGCAACATGTTGTAGAGTTTCGCGATCTTGAGTTCAGTATCGCCGATCATCGGGTAGTTCACCTTGTGTCCCTGGGTCTCCTCGATATCGGCGGCCCACTTGCTGTGGTTGGTCACGGGGTCGACACTGAGTCCGATGATTTTCGTGTTTCGTTTGGCGAACTCCGGCTGAAGACCGGCCATGTAGCCGAGTTCGGTGGTGCAGACGGGCGTGAAATCTTTGGGATGCGAAAACAGGACGGCCCAGCCGTCCCCGATCCATTGATGAAAATGGATTGTGCCCTGGGTGGTCTCGGCGGTGAAATCGGGGGCCGTGTCGTTGATGCGAAGAACCTTGGTTGCAGTTTCGGTCAAAGTATCTGTGCTCATAATTAATCTCTCCTTAGTGAATAGGGTTAGTCGGGACCCGCCGCGGCTTTTAAGGTAGTGTCTCAGTCATAAAAAGGAAACCCACCTTCAGTTCGTCAGGTGGGTGTGAGAGAACCAGTCCGCACTACCCACACGCAAAGGCCGACACACAACAACGAAGAGGCCGAAGCGTGGAGCGGAAGCTCATACATTAATACACTCATCAGGATACGCGGCAGCTAGAATCCAGTCAACGGCTGCGGAAACATCAGCCACCACAAAGGACATGAAGGTCCGCAAAGGAAAACTTAAGTGCCGCAAGTCTACATTCATGCCAGACGGTACAATTATCGAACAATGGCGGAACTACGGCGGCTTCAGTTCGTGCACTTGGACGTCTTCACCACGCGGGCTTTTGAGGGAAATTCTGTCGCGGTCTTTCTCGACGGCCGCGGCCTCAGCGACCAGGAAATGCAGGCACTGGCGCGGGAGATGAATCTGTCTGAGACCACATTTATTCTGCCACGCGAGCCATCGATCGAACGGGAGCGCGGTGTGCGAGTGCGAATTTTCACGGTGCAGGAGGAGTTGCCGTTCGCGGGTCACCCGACCCTAGGAACCGCATTTCAATTACGTGGGTCGTCGGGTGCCCGTGAAATCGTGCTCGACCTCAATGTGGGCAAGGTTCCAATACAGTTTGAGGAAAAGCCTGGACAGCCGGTTTTCGGCGAGATGACCCAGGTCAATCCCGAGTTCGGTCCGCGGCATGATCGCGAAGCCGTGGTGCGTGCGATTGGTCTGCGGGACGGCGATACCGACCCTTCCCTGCCCATTGAGACAATTTCCACTGGCCTGCCCTTCACCGTGGTTCCGCTGCGAGGACTGGAGATCATGCGCAATCTCCGTGTGGACATAAAAGGCTCAGAAGAATATCTGGAGCGTTCGGGAGGAAAGTTTTTCTATTTCGTCAGTCGTGAGACGGTGGACCCCGCAGCCCGACTGCACGCGCGAATGATATTTTACAACGGCGAGGATCCAGCGACGGGATCCGCGGCGGGATGCGCGGCGGCATGGATGGTCGCGAATGGCGTCGCACAACCGGAGGAGCGCGTATTGATCGAACAAGGAGTGGAGATGAAACGTCCCAGCCGAATTTTTGTGCGCGCGTCACGGCGGGATGACAGAGTGGTTAATGTGCGTGTCGGTGGAAATGTTGTCGAGGTGATCCGCGGAGAAGTTACTTTCTGAGAGCGCAGTGCGCAAATGTGCAGGAAAAATGACGCCATGCACAAGTGCAGAGATTTTTCAATGGTTCGATTCTCCCATTAGCATCGGCGGCACTTTACATCTGATGAGTTCGCCTTTACGATTCTTCTCGCTCTGAATTCTCTATCAGGAAAGTTTTCGGATTTCCCCGGGCTCACGGGCTGGACTGGCATGTCGTTTCGGAAACAAGAATGAAACCAAAAAGAACCATCCTCTGCGTCGACGATAACGAACAGTCGCTCTCCATCCGTAAGGTTATGCTGGAAACGCGGGGCTATCGCGTGGTCTCTTGCACCGGCGGCGAGGAAGCCCTGGAGCGATTCAAGAAGGGTGGTGTCGACCTCGTCCTGACCGATCTGATCATGCCTGGGCTGGACGGAACCAAGCTGATCGAAGAGATCAAAGGCCTTTCGCCACAGACTCCAGTAATTCTTTTGTCGGGCAAGGTCAAAATCTACGATCGTGACAGCAAGGCTGACGTTTTTCTGCCGAAAGGAATGTACGCGCCCGCTGAGTTGCTGGAGCGCATCCGCTTATTGCTGGTTCGGAAGCGCGGTCCGAAGCGTGCGCCCGCGCAAATAGCGCCATCTCCTTCTCAAACCAGCGCAGCCTGATCTAATTGAACAGTGAATGGGAGCTTCGTGCTTAGAGCGATTCTTTTGATCACGACGCTTTCGGCTTCCAGTCTGGCCAGCGCTCAGAAATACACCGGCCCAAGATGCCTTGGGCCCTATTGCCTCAACCGGGACGCAGTGATCAGCCAGTTGATCAAGCAACTGGGGCCGGCGCCAAGGAACTCTGAATTCGCGCCGTATTGTTACGAATCTCAGGATCATGGAGTGTTTCTTTACTTACTGTCCGCTGAGGGAGTTCCTCCCACTGTCGACGCCGCTTTACTTTCCGATTTTCCAAACTGCATGCACATGGCGACAGCGTCGACGGCCGACAATCTGAACCGATGGAGAACTCCCGAAGGAATCGGGCTTGGAAGCTCGGAGCAAGATGTCTTGCACGCCTACGGAAAGCCTTCGCGGGAGGGAAAACCGGATTCCAAGACGTACCGGGAGCTTGTCAAAGGCTACCAAAAGGGCGACACGTTGCCAGACCTGGGTGAAAAAGAACTGCAGTACGGGGCGGGAGCGGCGATGGGAGATCTCAGCTTAGCCAAGTTTGGGATACGTAACGGGAAGGTATCTTACATCTGGTTGTCCTATAGGGACTGACTCCTGGCCTTCGCGCATGACCAGAGAAGCGGCGCCGGTAACTCTCGAACTTCTTCTTGCCAGACATTTTCGGTATTTGAGTAGCGTGCGCAAAACAGCAGGTCCCTCCACTTCGCTACTTATTCCCTTCGCGAATGAGAGGCTCCGGTCGGGATGACAATGTTAGCCGGCTAAGGAAACTGTATACCGCGAGGGTCTGCTGGCGACTCGGGCTTCGTGTAATATCGATTATTTGGATGGCAGTTCTCATCGAAGCCGTGGATGTGCACAAGACGTACCGCGTGGGCAAGGTGGAAGTGCCCGCGTTGCGCGGGATTTCCTTCAGCGTGCAGAAGGGTGAGTTCGTGAGCGTGGTCGGCCCTTCGGGTAGCGGCAAGTCGACGCTTTTTTATCTTTTGGGTGGTCTGGCTCGCGCTGACTCGGGCCACGTAATCATCGATGGAGACGACTTCGCGCAACTTTCTGATGCGGAACGCACCCGCTTGCGTAAACGCAAAATCGGATTCGTATTCCAGAAGTTCAACCTGCTGCCCACACTCGATGCGCGTTCGAACATCAATATCGCGGTGGACATTGCCGGGGCTAATGGAAATCGCGATGCGGCGTATTTCGACAAGATCGTGGGCCTGCTGGGTTTGGAGAAACGCCTGCAGCATCGGCCCTCGGAGCTGTCTGGAGGCGAACAGCAGCGGGTCGCGCTGGCACGGGCGCTGATCAACAAGCCGGCGATCGTGCTGGCAGACGAACCCACGGGCAATCTGGATTCGAAGAACTCGGTGATTGTCCTCGATGTGCTGCGGCACTCAAACCGGGAACTCGGCCAGACCGTGCTCATGATTACGCATAACCCGGAGGCTGCCAGCTATGGGGACCGTATTATTCACATGCGCGATGGCGAGATCGTGACGCCGGAAAAAGATCCGCAGTGGACCGGAGCAAAGAACTAATCAGTCACGCAAGTTGGTTCGCCGTTATCTGGAGATAAGTAGCATGGACGATTTGAAAAAACCGATATTGCCGGGCAAGGGGGCTTCGGACTATGAGCGTTACTTGCACACGGATGAGTTGCTGGCGCTGCAAAAGCTTCCCGAAGACTTTCTGCATAAAGATGAAATGACGTTTCAGGTGGTGCATCAAGCCTCTGAGCTGCTGCTGAAAGGGATTGCGTGGGAACTGGACCGCGCGAGGCTGCACATCGACGAAGGTGAGTTCTCGAATGCTGCGCGTTTGATTCGCCGCGCCAACCAGATGCTGGAGTATCCGATTTCCATGCAGCATGTGCTGGAAACCATCACCCCTTATGACTACCACATTATCCGCGCTGGATTAGGACACGGGAGTGGGTTGGATTCGCCGGGATTTCTTTCCATGCTTCATATTGGCCCTCGGCTTGGCGAAAGTTTCCATGCCCAACTGCGCAAAGCGAACCTCAGCGTGGATGACGTTTACCGGCGGCATGATGAATTCTTCGGCCTGCACGATGTGGCGGAATGTCTTCTGGATTTTGACGAACGCATACACCTTTTTCGCTTTCATCATCTCAAACTGGCGCAGAGAATTATCGGCGGCGGCGTGATCGGCACGATGGGAACGCCGGTCGAGGTTCTCCATCAAAGGATGGAGCACCTTTTCTACAAGGAACTCTGGGATGTGCGAAACCAGATCACGGCCAAGGCGAACGAAGCCATGCTGAAGCCTAAGGCGGGCTGCGCGTACTAAATTCTGTGGTAGCCAATGGTCATGGCGCGAATCGTCATCTTGGGTTGCGCACGCAGCGGCAAGACTACGTTGGCGCGACAGCTTGGCGAACGAACAGGCGCGCCCGTTATCTGTCTGGATGCCATCTGGCAGCCTCCTCGGCAAGAGAAAGACGTTCCCACTTTTCGGACCTTGCTAGAGAAAGCACACGCGGGAGACGAGTGGATTAGCGACGGTAATTTTGCCGTGGCGAGCTTCGATATCCGATTGCCGCGGGCCACTCTGGTGATTTGGCTCGAAGGTTCAAAAGTATCCTGTGCATGGCGTGCAATCACGCGGGTGTTGAAAAGCGGTGAAGCGCATCGGGTCGGCAAGCTCGGCGAGGTGCTGGCCTTCATCCGGAAATTTGACCGGGTCAACCGGCCGCGCATTGAAGCGCTTAGAGTTCGTTATGGACCGGACGTGCCGGTCCGTAGATTGACTGGCAGGCGCGACGTTGCGGAGTTCCTTACTTCTTACGATCAGGGCGCTCAGCGTTGAATGGCAATAGCGTTCGAGGCGAGCTCGCCGTTGCTGTGAAGTGTCGGCTTGTTTATAATCGAGGCTGCCGAGCGGGAGTAACTCAGTGGTAGAGTGCGACCTTGCCAAGGTCGAAGTCGCGGGTTCAAATCCCGTCTCCCGCTCCAGATTTTTGTTGCCTGCACCAGATTCGTCAACCACAAAGGACACGAAGTTACACAAAGCACCCTCGGCATCCTCGCTGGAACTTGGGCCATCGCGGAAAATCAAGTAACATAAATAAATGCCCAATCGTTTTTGTCTCAATCATGCGGAGGGTCCTGATCCCGCATGAAGTCTTCCAATTTGCACTTCAAGACCTACCTGTTGATCCTGTTGATGGTGATCTTTGGCCCGCTGGGTAATGTGCTGCTGGGAAAAGGCATGAAGCGGATTGGCCCGACGAGCTTGGGAACGCCGGCCGAGACGATTGATCTGCTGGCTCGCGTGCTCACCTCGGGCACGATCTGGCTGGGCATCGGGTCTCTGATTACGTTCTTTGTGGCGTACACGCTGGTGCTGTCGTGGGCAGATTACAGCTACGTGCAACCAGCGTCGGCGGTGGCGTACGGAATGGTGGCCCTGCTGGCTCATTTCATGCTGCGCGAAGTAGTCACCCCTCTGCGATGGCTGGGCGTGCTGGTCATTTGCCTTGGCGTGCTGGTGGTTGGACACACGCCGCCGCGCACCACGGAGTCGAGCTAAGTGCGCGAGGTTATTTTTTATCTGCTGATTATTGGCGCCGGGACGGGAGGCGAGCTCTGCATCAGCCGCGCCATGAAAGCAGTGGGCGAGGTCAAGGACTTTCGGCCGGCGGCGCTGATTGGCGTTTTCGCGCGTGCGTTGCGAGTCCTGTGGATGTGGGTCGGGGTGACGCTGATGGGGACGGCGTTCTTCGCGCTGTTGGCTGTTCTATCGATGGAAAATGTCAGTTTAGTGGTTCCGGTTACGGCACTGAGCTACGCTGGCGGCGCTTTGGGTGGGAAATTCTTTCTTGGCGAACGGGTCACCCGCAGGCGATGGGCGGGCGTCCTATTGGTGTGTGTTGGCGTGGCCTTGGTGATCATGGGCCGGCGGTAAAGTAGGCTCGGACTTTTGATTGTGCATCATAAAAAAGGTAGGATTGCGTTTCATCCTAAACAGCTAGCGATGCCTTGTTTCTGCGGAACCGCGGACTTCGCGGGCCGATCTGCAGGCTGATTTCGCGAAATGGGAGAGGTGCACGCACTTGTGTGGAATCGTCGGTTTCACCCACAAACGTTGGGCGCCTGATCCCGATCGTATTCGGAAGGCTACCGCTGCCCTGATTCACCGCGGCCCCGACCAGCAAGGCGTGCTCCAGTCGAGCGTGTGCTCGATAGGGGCGACGAGGCTGAAGATTATCGACCTCGGCTCCGGCGATCAGCCTATCCTGTCAGAAGATGGCGATGTAGCCATCGTGTTCAACGGCGAAATCTACAACCACCAAGAGCTTCGGCAAGAACTAGAAGCCTTGGGTCACCGTTTTTATTCGCACTGCGACACGGAAACGGTTCTTCACGCATTTCTCGAATGGGATACAGAATGTTTCGCACGTTTGCGCGGCATGTTCGCTATCGCGTTGTGGACAAAATCGACCAAGCGGCTGGTGCTGGCTCGCGATCGGATGGGGATCAAGCCGCTTTACTTCGCGCGACGTGGAGACGATTTATTCTTCGGCTCCGAACTGAAGGCGATCCTGATCCATCCTGAGATTGAGCGGCGGTTGAGCTTGGACGGACTCGATTGCTATCTGTCGTTGAATTATGTGCCGTGTCCGTGGACGCTGGTCGAGGGCGTCGAAAAACTTCCCCCCGGGCAATGGCTGGAGTGGAAGGATGGCAAAGTTTCTTCCCAACCGTACTGGCGTTTGCCCCTGGGCGTCGTTCGTGAACGGACGCTGGAATCTGCGAAGGAGGAACTCGACGGTCTTTTACGGCAGTCGATCCGCGAGCACCTGATTTCCGATGTCCCTCTGGGCATGTGGCTTAGCGGAGGGATCGATTCGTCTACGATTTTGCACTACGCGGCGACTGAATCCGGTACGCCACTGAAGACCTTCTCGATTTCGTTTCAAGGGCGGAGTTTCGACGAAACTGCATACATTCGCGAGGTTGCGCAATGCTACCAGACGGAGCACGCGGAACTGGATCTCAATCCGGAAGTTGACCTGCGGAGTGCGATCGAAGAGTTTGCCTACTACTCGGATGAACCTTCCGCAGACGCCGGAGCTCTTCCCGTTTGGTTCCTATCCAAGCTGAGCAGGACTAAGACGACGGTTAGCTTGAGCGGCGAGGGCGCCGACGAACTGTTTGGCGGCTATCTCACTCATCGAGCGAATCGTTTGGCGGCGCTCGCTAGAAGATTGCCTCGGCAAGCTCTGCAACTGGTGCTCGACGCGTTGCAGATGTGGCCGGTTTCCGACGAGAAAATCAGTTTCGAATATCAGTTGAAACGATTTCTCGAAGGTTCGCTGATGACCTTCGATCGCGCACACGTCTACTGGAACGGGACATTTTCCGAGGAGCAGAAGGCCAATCTACTGCGCTCCGAACTCCCGCCCGCACTCGACCGTATTTTGGGCGAACTCCGCGATCGGTCTCCGGCGCACGATGATCTGGCGCCGTTTTTGTGGTTCGATCAAAGATATTTTCTTCCTGACGATATTCTGAACAAGGCGGATCGCATGAGTATGGCGCATTCTTTGGAAGTGCGGCCGCCGTTCCTTGATCATCGCATCGTGGAATTTGCCGCTTCCCTGCCCGCATCGCTGAAGATTCGTGGCTCGCGGCAGAAAGTTTTGCTGAAGGAATTGATGCGCGACAAACTGCCGGCATCGGTGCTTCGACGGAAGAAGGTCGGATTCGATATTCCTGCCCACGATTGGCTTCGAGGGTGTCTGCGCCCGTTCATGCAGCAAGTTTTGATGGACGGTGTGTCGGTTCACGGGGAGCTTTTCCGGCAGGACGTAATCGAGAGGCAGATTCAAGATCACATGGAGAGACGAGCGAATGTTGGATACCACCTATGGGGATTGATGGTGCTGTTTCTGTGGATGACAAAGTGGGGCATTCAGGCAGCAGCGCCCCGAGAGACGAGTCTCTGGATACAGGAAAAAACTGGTACCTATATCTAGGCGTGTTGCTGGTTGCGGGGGCTGTCTACCTTGGGTGCATTGTTTCTCCTCCGTCTCTCATGGATGATGTAGACGCCGTGCAGGCGCAGATTGCGCGGAACATGCTGACTTCAGGCGACTGGGTCACGGCGCGGCTGGACGGGGTTGTCTATCTGGAAAAAGCTCCCTTGATTTACTGGGCGATGGCTACTGGCTACGCGATTTTCGGCGTACACGACTGGGTCGCGCGTATACCGGTCGCGTTGTCGGCCATGGCGCTTTGCCTGTTGACGGCGGCTTTCGGCGCATGGGCTTTCGGCAAGCGTGCGGGATTCTATGCTGGTCTGTGCATGGCCACGTGCATTGGGCTGTTTTTGTTCACCCGGGTTCTGATCCCTGATGTCATGCTGACCTTCACGGTCGCTCTGGGCATGTGGGCCTTTCTTCGCGCTCTGGACGAAGAGGAACCTCATCCGCGATTTTGGGCTTTTGTGCTGGCCGCGAACCTCGGGCTGGGTCTCCTGCTGAAGAGCTTGATCGGTGTGCTGTTTCCGTTGGCGGCTGGTGTCATTTATCTTTGGATCACGCATCAGCTCTTTTCTGCCAACACCTGGCAGAAGCTGCGCCCCTTCAGCGGATTGCTAATCATGCTGTTGATCGCCGCGCCCTGGCATATTCTGGCTACGCTGCGCAATCCTCCTTACTTCGACTTCACGCTGCACAGCGGGCCCGGGCAATATCACGGGTTTCTCTGGTTCTTCTTCATCAACGAGCAACTGCTCCGCTTTCTGAACCTGCGCTATCCGCGAGATTACAACACTGTCCCGCGCCTTTACTTCTGGCTGTTGCATTTGGTTTGGCTGTTTCCTTGGAGTGTTTATCTTCCGGCCATTACCAAGCTTTCCTTTAAACCCGTCGATCGTGCGGGACGAACCCGGCTTCTGGCGCTCTGTTTGACGGGCTTTGTGCTGATCTTCTTCACGTTCTCGACGACGCAGGAATACTATTCGATGCCCTGCTATCCCGCTCTGGCTCTGCTGTTAGGTTCGGCGATGGCGATGGGAGGAGACTGGATTAACCGTGGTACGCGCGCGCTTACCGTGATTGCCACGTGTGCGGGGCTGATTACCTTGTCTCTGTTTTTTCTCACCCGCGACCTTCCCGCGCCCGGAGACATTTCCCAGGCGCTGAGCCAACATCCCGGCGCCTATAAGCTTTCGCTGGGGCACATGCAGGACCTCACACTGGCCTCGTTTGCGTATCTGAGGACGCCTCTACTAGTGGCAGCAATTGCCTTTTGCCTTGGCGCGCTGGCGATCTGGAAATTCACCAACCAGCGCGCATTTCTTGCGGCTGCGCTGATGATGGTTCTGTTCTTCCATGCCGCCCGCATGGCTATGGCTGTGTTCGATCCGTTTATGTCCTCGCGGCCGCTGGCGGAGGCGCTTTTGAAATCGCCGGATGGCACACTGATTATCGATCACCACTATTACACGTTCTCTTCCATCTTCTTCTACATGAACCGCACCGCGCTGCTTCGCAACGGCCGATTCTTCAATCTGGAATATGGGGCCTACGCTCCCGGCGCGCCCGATGTGTTTATCGACGATGCGCAATTCAAGAATCTCTGGCTCAAGCCGGAGCGCTCCTACATCGTGGCCAAGCAAAGCGTGGTGCCTCAACTGGAATCGCTGGTGGGCGCGGCGGACCTGAACCTGGTGGCGGAAAGCGGCGGCAAGGTCGTTCTAACTAATCATCCCATCGCTATTTCTCGGGGCGAAACCCCAACGACGTCAGCAGTGTTTTAAAATGTTTGTTAACCTCAAGTATCGGAAAACGTGGGGCAGGACAAAAAACTGTTCGACCCTAGTCGTTTCAGGTGCATCTCAGTTCGGTAAGGGTGGCGAATTTTACCTTAATCATTTTCAGTAAATATTACGGCGAGGGGGCCAAATGAGAGTTGCGGTGCTGGGTGGCGATGGCTACTGTGGTTGGGCAACCGCTTTATATCTGTCGAGCAAGGGTCATTCCGTTGCGATAGTCGATAATTTCTCGCGTCGCCAATGGGACCATGAACTTGGTGTGCAAACCCTGACGCCAATTCTCCCGCTCTCCGATCGTCTCCGAGTCTGGCAGGAGCTGACCGGAAATACCATCGAGCTCTTCGTTGGGGACGTAACGGAGTACGACTTTCTATCCTCCGTCGTTCAGGATTTCGAGCCGGAGGCCGTAGTCCATTTTGCCGAGCAGCGCGCCGCTCCTTATTCCATGATCGACCGCAAACATGCGGTATTCACTCAGGTAAACAATGTCGTCGGAACTCTCAATCTGCTATTCGCACTGCGCGAGTTTCAACCCGATTGTCACCTCATCAAGCTCGGCACCATGGGCGAATATGGCACGCCGAATATCGACATTGAAGAAGGCTACATCACGATCGAGCACAATGGGCGGCGCGATACCGTGCCATATCCCAAGCAGCCGGGCTCCTTTTATCACCTTTCGAAGGTGCACGACAGCCACAACATCATGTTCACCTGCAAGGCATGGGGACTGCGCGCCACCGACCTCAATCAAGGCGTAGTGTACGGAACCATGACCGACGAAGTAGCCTTGAGCGAAGCCCTCATCAATCGCTTCGACTACGACGAAGTCTTTGGCACCGTGCTCAATCGCTTCTGCGTTCAGGCGGCTATTGGACACCCGCTCACCGTGTATGGCAAGGGCGGACAAACTCGAGGGTTCCTGGATATCCGCGACACTGTTCGCTGCGTCGAAATCGCCTGCTTGAATCCCGCGGCGCAAGGGGAATGCCGTGTTTACAACCAGTTCACCGAGCAATTTTCGGTTCTGGACCTAGCCAGACTGGTACAAACCGCTGGCGAAAAGCTGGGCCTGAGCGTCGAAGTCGAACACCTACCCGATCCGCGCGTCGAGGCACAGGAGCATTATTACAACGCGAAACACTCGAAGCTGATTGAACTCGGCCTGGAACCGCATTTGCTTTCCGACTCGCTGTTGGACTCGCTGATGAATGTGGCGCTGCAATATCGCGAGCGGATCGATGCGAGCGTGATGTTGCCGCAGATCAACTGGCGGCAACCCCGCAACCAGCGCCGGGCGCAAAGCAGCGGAGAACCCGTGGCCGTAGTTGAACCATCGCTTGAAATCGTGGGCGGATCGGCCGGGAAGAGCAATGGAAGTCGTCGCACGACAAAGGGGGGACGCGGCGAACTACGGAGCAAAGTAGGACGCTGACGCCAAGCCGACTCAGGCGGCCGGCTCAACGCTGGGTGGATTCACCGGCACGAGCCGTCCGTCGCGGATGTAATATTCTCCATCCCGCCAGCGAATGCTGTTGCGGGCAAAACTGGTTAGCCAAATAAGAAAAGCCAAGCCATCCCAGACAGGAATCAGTCCTAACTTCTTCCAGAGCGAACTTTGCTTCAAACCCCATATGCCGACCATCCACGTCATAGCCAAGCGCAGACCTAGGTACGCACCGAGATAACCAAGCGCAACCCCTGCTGACGGATGGATAGCTATCGCCACCAAAGACCATGGCAGCCCCTGAGTGAGAAGCAATCCGAGATGTCCCCAAGGCCGCATATGGCGCATGACCACAATCCAGCGCAGACGCTTATGGAAGAGGTCGCGCAGGGATCCGTAATCGGCGACCGTCGAAATCGTATAGGGTAGGAGTTCAACTTGGTAGCCCTGTTCAGCAATGAGGCGGCCTACGAGCAGATCATCGGCGGGGCGGTTATCAATCGCTTGGTAGCCGCCGAATCCAGCCAATCGTGTGCGCGTCGTGGCGATGGTCGGCCCCAGCGCAAACTTCACTCCGTCGAGCTGACGCGCGACAAGGATGCCAGCGTAGAAATCTGAAAACATCCCAATCGTCTGCAGGCTGTCAGTCAGGGTTTTATCTTCGATCGGCGCATAAAAACAGGTCACAGCGCCCACCTTAGGACCTGCCAGTGGAGCAACCACGGTCCGCAGGTAGTCGGGCCGCACCCGAACATCACTGTCGCTAATGACAACCACTTCGTGCTGAGCTTCACTGACCAACCGGGCCAGCTTGACTACTTTATCGTTCGACCCCCTTCCGCCTGAGCCGAACAGCACCCGAATGCGACGTTCGGGAAAATCGTGAGCCAGCTTTTGCAATACGGGGAGAACCGGGTCATCCTCGTTGCCCACACAAAAGAGCACCTCGTAATCGGGATAGTCTTGCTTGCAGAAACTGGCGAAGTTCTCGTAAGCGTCAGGATCAAGCCCGCGAATCGGCTTCAGATTACTCACGGGTGGGGTGAAGTTATGATTGGCGACGCTTCGCGGCCCAGTACGCCGAAAGAATTGCCACGAACTGAACAGCGCAATCAGATAGTAGATGAATGGGATGGCGGCGACGGCAAGAACCACATCGCTGATACTGGGAATCATCGGTCTCCTCGCGTGTCGAAGACAAACCGCATCGCCAACGAGACCGAGGGGGAGGCCACGTTTCGGACCCAGACGCCTCTGTAGCAACAAATAAGGAGCAGGTCCGGCGTTCGTCGTGCTGTTTTGTAATCCGGATATCTCAATTGCGAGCCGTGTTCAAACCGTTCTCGCCCTTGCCGATCCAAGCAAAAGCTTTCGTATGCAACACTTAGCTAAGCGATTTCCGCCCATCCAGCGTTGGTCGGACGCTCAAGCTATCCTCAGCATCCCTGAAGTAAGCGCCGGTGATGCTCGATTCTCCGCAAATCGAACAGGATGGAGCGGGAACTATAACTATACAATGCTCGCCTGCATTCGCATAGACAGGTTAGGTTAAACCCGCCTGCTCGCTCTGGGATCCGCCGGACTCTCGATCTGGCGGCGGGAGGAGTTGACTGTTTGCTCCGCAATAGACCCGCGAACCGAACCGATGCACCCACGCGCTGCCCGCATCCGGTTGCGAATCGGATCAAGCGCTTCGCGCGTTACGAGTAGACTTTTGCTCCATATCACGCTAATTTAATTCATAGGGCGCGGTACCCAAGTGGTAAGGGAGAGGTCTGCAAAACCTTTATGCGTCGGTTCGATTCCGACCCGCGCCTCCAATCTTTTCACGCAGTGCGATCCAACCTGAGCCCTCTTAGACATCTTTACGGCTCGTGCGCGATTCGCTAGGGATCGGCGCGACTGACAATTCCCCTGCGGCCCCGCCTTCCTAAAGTTCTGTCATCCCGCGCCGATATAACCCAAAGCGAACGCTTAATTGCGTTGCGCCGGGTACAGCCTTATGCCGATACGTGCTCTTATCATCGACGACTCCTCGGTCATGCGAAAGATTGTGGAGCGTTCACTACGCCAGGCGGGCATCGATCTGGCTCCGGTCCTGGAAGCCGGAAACGGGGCGGAGGCACTGGTTGTCCTTCAGGAGAATCAGGTCGATCTGATCCTTTGCGATGTCAACATGCCGGTCATGGACGGACTGGAATTCATCAAGCAGCTTCCGGGCGTGCCTAACGCAAAAGACGTCCCAGTGGTCATGATTACAACCGAAGGCAGTGAGTCGCACGTCGTCCAGGCCTTGTCCTCGGGCGCGCGTGGCTACATTCGGAAGCCATTCACGCCGGAGCAGGTTCGGGAACATGTGGTGCCGGTTCTGGCAGGTAAGTCATGAACTCGCACAGTCCGGTACTGGCCGCCAACCGCAACCACGAAAGTTGGACTCCCCTCCTCGAAATGGCGGTGCGGGAAGTCTTTGAACTCATGCTGGGCTGCCAATTGACCTCACCGATAGATGGCGAAGAAACAGCGCCGGACTACACCGCCATGGTAGGCCTAGCTGGGCATCTGTGCGGACTGCTCAGCGTCCGCTGCCACGGGAAAGCGGCCGCGCTGATGGCCTCCAAAATGTTGGGCGTGGACCTGGACAAGGTCGGCCCCGAAGTCTCGGACGCGCTCGGCGAAGTTTGCAATATGGCGGCTGGTAACTTCAAAAACAAGATTGCCGGTCTGGCGGAAGGTTGCATGCTCTCCCCGCCCACGGTGGTCACCGGCAGTGACTATACGCTTCACTCTTCGTCTGACTCCCCTACCATTGAGGTCAGGCTGTTCTTTGAGGGCATGCTGATCGTGATCTCGCTTCAGATCCACAGTTAAAAATCCGGCCTGAACGAACCTTCTCTCCGCGAAATTTCAATAGAAAGCCTGCCTTGCCGCGAATCAACGATTGAGAACTTGTGTTCAATATATTTCCCGACAGTCAAACAGGTTTTTGGTATAGTTTCCCACTGTCATGCCCCACCCCGCCGCGAACCACGCGACTCAGTCCGTCTCCGCCCTATCTCCATCCCCAGCTCTCACTCGGAATCAAATTCGCGGTTTCTGGGCCTCGTGGGGCGGCTGGACACTGGACGGCATGGACTCGTTTGTTTATGCGCTTGTGTTGGTACCCTCGCTGCGCGAATTGCTCCCCCGCACCGGCATCCCCGCTACCAAAGGCAACGTCGGACTTTACGGAGGCTTGCTGTTCGCTTTGTTCCTGATTGGTTGGGGACTTGCGTTCCTCTGGGGGCCGATTGGAGACAAATTTGGCCGCGTGCGCACCCTCATGCTGACCATCCTGTGGTATTCGGCATTCACTTTTTTAAGCGCGTTCGTTACCGGAGTGTGGCAACTGGCGATTCTTCGCCTGCTTGCCGGTGTCGGTATCGGCGGAGAATGGGCCATGGGCGGGACGTTCGTGGCCGAGGAGTGGCCGGAGAGTCGCCGACGCGTAGGCGCGGGGCTGATGCACACGGGATATTACGTCGGCATATTTCTCGCCGCCCTGGCAAACTATGCCATTGGCAGCCGTTTTGGATGGCGCGCCATGTTCATTGTCGGGGGATTGCCGGCACTGCTGTTGGCCTGGGTGCGACACGGGGTCACGGAGCCTGCCGCGTGGACCAAGAAAGAAAACGTTGTCCGCGCCTGGGCGGTTTGGCGTCCTCTAGCGACGCTGTTTTCACCCGTGTGGCGCCGTCGCACCATAATCAATTCTCTTCTCATGCTGGCTTCCATCTGTGGTCTATGGGCTGGAACTGTTTATGTCCCGGCTGCCATCACGTCGATCGCGGAAGCGGGTGGTCGTGCGGGTCCTCAGGCGGCGCAGCTCGCCTCCTGGGGCATCATGCTGGTCTCGTTTGCCACGATTCTCGGCTGTCTGGCCATGCCGTGGCTGGCAGAGCGCGTAGGACGACGCGGGGCGCTGGCGGTTTTCTTCACTCTCATGATGGTGTTCATTGCGCTCACGTTCGGCAAAGTTTTCTATCTGGGAGCTGCTGCACTACCATGGTTTTTCGTTTGTCTCTTTTTCCTGGGATTAGGCGGGGCCAACTTTGCCGTGTACACTCTTTGGCTGCCTGAGCAATATCCTACGGAGTGCCGGGCCAGCGCCTTCGCCTTTTCGACTTCGTTTGCACGATTTGGCGGGGCTGGAATTACTTTCCTGGTAGGAGCGGGCGTCCGGCACTTCGGATCACTCGGAACTCCTGTGGCGATGACTTCCGTTGCTTTCGCGCTTGGACTGCTTTTGATTCCATTCGCTGCGGAGACCCGCGGCGAGCACTTGCCAGCATAGTTCAGCCTGAACAACGACCTTCCGTGTGGATCCCTTCCCTCCTTCCAGTCAAATCACTGCGTCTAAAGGTTCTCTCGCATCGCGCCGATAAACACTTCATCAAGGACAATGCATGGTGCAAAACCGTGGAAACAGTGTGCCGGATAAAGTGACGTGCCATGGTGGCTCGTCCATAACGCGGCTTCAGGAGAATTGATTATGACTGCATGGAAGAATGCGTTTACGCCATGCTTGATGATTTTGATTTGCGTGAGCGCCGGTCTTGGCCAGGCCCCACCCGAGATCAAGGTGAAACTGGATGCCAAGATCAAGCAGTTGGCAGCGTTCAGCACCGATTCGGAGATTGTGAAAGAGGTAAAGGCCCACAACGCGGCTCCGGCAAGCGCCGAGGCGGCGGCCATGACCAACGACCAGTGGCACAGCCTTACCGTGCTCGATCCCTTCGTCCGCGCCACCGCGAAGACGCCACTATCGGAATATCTGAAAGCGAAAAAGAGCGCTGACGACACCATCGCAAAAGTCTTTGTCTCGGGAGCGGATGGCTCCAAAGTTGGATTCGACGCCAAGACCGAACACTGGACGCATAAAGGCATGCCCAAGCACGAAGTGCCGATGACCGGAGGCACCTGGATTGGTTCGGTTAAGGTGGATGATTCCACGGGCCAGCAGCTTATCCAGGTTGGGCTGCCGGTGCTCGACGATGGAAAGCCTATCGGATCGATCGTCTTCGGTTTGCGGGTGGACAAGCTTCGCAATTAGATCCGCAAATGGAGCGTCCCAGGTTATGAGAAATCAAGGCACTGCTCGCCGCATGATTTTGGTGGTCGGGGCATCGGTGGCGATCACGGCGGCTGCCGTTCTCGGATTGGCATATTTGCTCGAGGTTTCTGCTAGTTCGGCCCAGAGCGTTGCCGCAGCCGCACGGGAGCAGACCCAGCATTCCTTTGAACTGTTGGACCTGGCGGTGAAAGTTCAAGGAATCACGCAAAAACTGGTGCAGGCGAACGATCCCGACGTCATGGAATCATTGATCCAACAAAACCAGTCACTGGTAAAAGATGGGCAGGCAAAACTTGATCAGGCAGGCGCGGGCGACGGCGGGGTGAAGGCCGCATATCTTGTCCTGGTTCGGGCCAACCAGCAAGTTATCGATTTCGTACTGCAAGCCCGCAACGCTGAGTCGCACCAGGCCATCATCGAAAAGTCGAATCCCGCATTCGAAGCATTGCTGAAGGCCATTAATAGCGATCAGAATCAAGTAGCCAAGAAGCTCAGTGACGATGCTGCCACGGTGAGAGTGCATTCGGCGCGACTTGAGTCCACCATTTTTGCTTCGGTGATTGTCGGAATTCTCCTGCTGATGGTCTGGGGCCTGGCTCTGGTGCGCAGCGTCTCCAAAGCTCTGAACAGCATGATCCGCATGGTCAAGGATCTGGCAGAAGGTGATGGTGACCTGACCAAGCGACTGGAGATTATCAGCCACGATGAACTAGGTGAACTCGCGGAGTGGTTCAACACCTTCCTGGACCAGATCCACGACATTATTTCTCAGGTGGCGGGGACGGCCGAACAGGTTTCCAGTGCAAGCGAAGCATTGAACACCACCAGCCAACAGATCACTGCCAGTTCCGAAGAGACCTCGGCCCAGGCCGACGTGGTTTCGAAAGCGGCGCAGGCAGTCAGCCAGAACCTTCAGACCGTCGCAGCAGGAGCTGGAGAGATGGAGGGCAGCATCAAAGAGATCGCTAAGAATGCCACTGAAGCCGCGAGGGTGGCAACCTCGGCGGTTAAGGTGGCTGAAAGCACGACTGCCACCGTGTTCAAGCTGGGCGAGTCCTCGAGTGAGATTGGGCAGGTCATTAAAGTCATCACCTCAATTGCCCAGCAGACCAACCTGCTGGCATTGAACGCAACCATCGAAGCCGCCCGCGCAGGTGAGGCCGGCAAAGGATTTGCCGTAGTCGCCAATGAGGTCAAGGAACTGGCGAAAGAGACCGCCAGGGCCACCGAAGATATAAGCCATAAGATCGAAGCCATTCAAGCTGACACCAAGGCAGCGGTGGATGCGATTGCATCCATTAGCGGGGTGATCAACCAGGTCAACGATATCTCCGGCACGATTGCCTCGGCGGTCGAGGAGCAGAACGCGACCACGAACGAGATGTCGCGGAATGTAAACGAGGCAGCGCAGGGCAGCGGCGAAATCACCAGCAACATTGCGGGAGTAGCAGAGGCAGCGCAGGGTACCACGGACGGAGCCACCGATACTCAGAAGGCAGTGCGGCAACTGGTAGAGACGTCCACCCGATTGCGCAAACTAGTGGGCCAGTTCAAAATCAATAATTCCGAAACTGATGGCGCAAGCACGCGGACCGCGAACTTGGCCACCAAGAGTATGGCAGCTCACGCGTCCGGATAACTGGCGCTGGAGGCCTTCTTTGACAAAGCCTCCAGCGTTTGTCGCGGTTCGACTGGCGTTAGGCCACTACTCGTGTTTTGATTGGCGAACCGGTCGTCACCGCGGTTCCCGCAACCGAACGCTCCGAGTCTCTGACGACGCGAGCCGCCAAAGGCTTTAGCCAGAGCAAAGCCATGAACGCGGCAATGAGATCGCACACAATCATCGCCCAGAAGACCTTTGTCCAGGAGCCGGTCTTGGCAAACAACCAAGCGGCGCCCGGGCCGGCAAAACCAGCAGCCACACCCTTAGCCGTGTACACGATTCCATAGTTGGTCGTCGCCCACTTATTTCCGTACAGGTCGCCCGTGATCGAGGGGAACAACGAGAAAATATTGCCCCAGGCAAAGAAGCACAGGCCTGACAGCGCAACGAACCAGACCGGATGGCTGATTAATTGGAGTAAGGCAAACACCGCGATCGCCTCCAGGACGAAGGCGATGAAGATGGCGTTCTCACGGCCGATATTGTCCGAGACCCATCCCCAGAAGGGACGCGTCAGCCCGTTCAGGATCCGGTCAACGGTGATGGCCATCACCAACGCCGTCATACCCCACATCACAACGACCTTATCCACATGGTATGAGGAAGCCATTGGGTTGAGCTGCGCGGTAACCACCAAACC
>Ga0207044_1023_pt1 | contig 40083 bp, 44 predicted proteins | sample Alteio_BWMinCont_68_FD_153300 | JGI IMG/M metagenome (GOLD analysis project Ga0207044, IMG submission 153300) | Enriched cells from forest soil in Barre Woods Harvard Forest LTER site, Petersham, Massachusetts, United States -... | ecosystem: Environmental > Terrestrial > Soil > Temperate forest >... | reverse complement strand
GGACTTTGGGTTCCTGCTTGGAATTTAGATCGTTTCCGCTCAATTTCAGCCGCATTCGGAGACGATAAGATGAGTATCGCGCATAGAGTTCTCGCTGCATTCTGCTTCGCTTTGTTGTTTTCCACATTGTCTGTAGCACAAGTGCCATTCGGCGATACCGACGTCACCCGCCTCAACGTGAACGACTCGCTCAATGGATGGAAGCCGGTCTGTGTGCTGCCAAGCTGTAATCCCGGAGGAAGCGGAATCCCGACGAACACGTCGCACACAATCGGTCACACGCATCCCTCAAAGGATGGCCACTCGATGGAGTTCACGATCACTGGGCCGGAGTACAGCAATGCTTTGTGGACTTACATCGCCGGTGCCGACGACAATGCGACCTCCCTCAGCACAAGCCTCTGGGTCTATCTAACCGATAAGGCTTCGGTCGCCGGCTCCTACGAATTCGACCAGTTCGATTTCTCGAAGTCTATGGGGATCGAATTTATGTGGGGGACGCAGTGCAACCAGGTCAACGGCCTGTGGCAAGTATTTGATCAGCTCCACGGACACTGGATGAATACCTCGGTTAAGTGCGCGCTCAAGGCGAATGAATGGCACCACGTGCGTTGGGACGTTCACCGCGTGTCAGGAGACACCAATCGATGCAGCGGCAAGCCCTGCATGTATTACGACACGCTAACCGTAGACGGTGCTGTCCATGCCGTTAATGCCGTGTATCCCGCTGGCACCTTGCCCAATGGATGGTCCAGTGCAGTCGGCTTCCAGGTACAAATCGATATTGGCTTGACCGGTCAACCGGTGACGGTAGACGAATATATCGATCTCGCCGACTTCTGGGCGATGTAAACGTAGTTGTGGGACAGGTTAGGAATTGAACAAAAGCGCGGGCGCGAAACTCACCCCCGAAGCTCGCGCTAAACCCTGCCGCTGGCGGGGGGCGCGGTTGCAACCTGGTGAGTGGCTCGTAGACGCTGTCCCACCAGGAACACGTAGTGCATTGCCGAAATAATCGTGAAGGCAAAAGTCGCTCGCAAAAACACCAGCCGGCCAATAGCAACCCCTCGCGATCTATTTATTTCGAACAGTAATACGAAAAAGACCGCCGCAACCTGCGCGAACGTATTTGCCTTGCCGAATATGCTGGGGCGAAAGTCGCGAAGCCCGGCGATTGCGTAGAGCACGGCGCTGGCCATCAGAATGGTAATGTCGCGGCTGAAGACCAAAACCGTAAACTTCCACGGAATCTTGTGTAAGATCGAGAGCACCATGAACATCGTGCTCAGCAGCAGTTTGTCGGCGATGGGATCAAGATACTGCCCCAATACCGTCTGCTGCTTGAGAGTCCGAGCCAGCAAACCGTCAAGCCCATCGCTGAACCCGGCCAGTACGAAAAGAATCAACGCCAATAAGTAGTGGCCTTCCACCATATTAATCACGATGAAAGGCACGAACATCATCCGCAGCAGCGTGAGCTGGTTGGGAGCGGTCAGAAGTTGCGACAGCTTCACTTCTGGCCACCAGGCGTCTCGGAATTGACTCCGCTGTGATGTATGAGCACCGACGCTGGATCAAGACCCGTTTTACTGGCGAAGCGCTGTGAAAGTGAGGGTATGCTGCCGTCAGGCAGATCGAGTTCCATGCGCTCAACTCGGTGCATGGGGACGAAGACCACGCCTGGAGAAAACGGTTCACCGTCCTTGATCAGAGATATCAGGTCGTCGAATGAAGCCAGTTCAACCCCGCAGAGGCTGAGCCCTTCCGGATTGAGAGAAAGGATGGCTCCCCAAAACTTCTCCCTCGGATTGCCCAGCGTAACCAGAACCATAATGCCGGGACGAAATGGATTCCCGCCCGCGGGCACCGGCACGTCGGGTTGATTCACATTCTCCACCACAGCGATTCTCGCTGGGAGTTGGCCACTTTGCAACCCTGGCTCGATCCCACCCCGCCATCCATAATGCGGTGGTTGGCTTGCCTCGGTGCGGTTGGGTGCTTATACTTCTTGGGTTTGCGGCCACGCACGGAATTGCTGTTTCTAAGTTGCTGTTATTAATTCGCCATCATCGGAGATCGTTATGACCACCGCCACAAAATCGGTTTCGCTCGAGCAGGAACTTAATCCCACGGAAGCGCAAACCGCGCGATTTGATCTGGCCGCGCAAAAACTGAATCTGGACGAGGGAATATGGAAGGTGTTGCGGTATCCCACTCGCGAGCTCATCGTACACATCCCGGTGGCCATGGACAACGGAAAGCTTGAGGTCTTCACCGGATTCCGCGTGCAACACTCTATCGCGCGTGGTCCCTCGAAGGGAGGCATTCGCTATGCCCCCGATGTGACGCTCGATGAAGTTCGCGCCCTGGCGGCTTGGATGACCTGGAAGTGCGCGGTGGTGAATATTCCTTTTGGCGGGGCGAAAGGCGGAGTGATTTGCGATCCCCACAAGATGTCGATTGGTGAATTGGAGCGCATGACGCGCCGGTACACAGCAGAACTGTTCGAATTTATCGGTCCGGAGAAAGACGTGCCTGCACCCGACGTCAATACCAACGAACAGACAATGGCGTGGATTATGGATACTTATTCCATGCATATGCGCCAGACCGTGACCGCGGTGGTCACGGGAAAGCCGATCAATATTGGAGGATCGCGGGGACGCCGCGAGGCTACCGGACGCGGCATCATGATCGTTTGCGATGAAGCTATCAAGAAACTCGGGCTGCGTCCCGAATCCACCCGCGTCATTGTGCAGGGGTTTGGCAACGTGGGTTCGAATTCGGCGCTGCTCATGGCGCAGGCGGGCTACAAGATTATTGGCATTATCGAGGTGACGGGCAGCCTTTACAACAAGAACGGGATCGACGTGAAGGCGCTCTCGGCGTATCGGCAAAAGCATGGGACGTTGGCGGGGTTTCCGGAGGCCGAGGCGGCTGATCCGGCTGAGCTTCTGGTGACGGACTGCGACATTCTGATTCCCGCCGCCACGGAAAACCAGATCACCAGCCGTAATGCGGACCGCGTGAAGTGCAAGATTCTCGCCGAGGGTGCGAATGGCCCGACCACCGCTTCGGCGGACGAGATTCTGGCGGACAAAAGAGTGTTTGTGATTCCTGACATCCTGTGCAATGCCGGCGGGGTGACTACGTCTTACTTCGAGTGGGTGCAGGATCGCCAGGGATATTTCTGGAAAGAATCGGTAGTCAACGAACAACTTGAAACCATCATGGTGGCCGCTTTCGAGGACGTGGTGAGGTTTGCCGAAGCTCACGCCGTCAACAACCGGATCGCAGCTTACATGCTGGCGATCGATCGCGTGGCATATACGATTCGGCAGCGTGGAATTTATGCTTGAGTTGCGGATTGCAAAGGGATGGTTAGAAACTCAGTTTCCGGTTGTCGGTTTTCAGTTCTCGGTTTGCATGTCCTATGAGTAGAGTTTGGTTAAAGCTGACGGTTGTGTGCTTACTTCTGATCGCGGTAAGCGTGCCGGCAATGACTTTACAGACGCCTGCAACCAACCAATCGTCGAAACCCGTCACGATTTCGGCGGCGGACATCGCGGCTGCCAAGGCCAGCGGAAAAGTCTGGGTAAACCTGGACAGCGGCGTTTATCACCAGGGCGGACGTTGGTATGGCAAAACCAAGAACGGAAAATTCATGACCGTGGACGAAGCCAAGAAGGCCGGTTACAAGGCCGCGAAACGAGATTGAAAGCTCCGAGATTGAAAGCTCTAAGGAGAAACCCATGGCAAAGGGTCTGATCATGCGGGTCCTGGGTGCGCTGCTGGCGCTGGGACTGTTTACCAGTGCAGCTTCAGCGCAGAGTGCGAGTCAAGCCGGAGCCGCGAGCGCAAATGCCGCGAGCACGGCCAAGGCGAAGCTGCTGGACATCAATTCGGCCACGCCGGAACAACTCGACGCTCTGCCGGGAATTGGCGAAGCCTATGCGAAGAAAATCGTGGATGGGCGTCCGTATAAAATGAAGACTGATCTGGTGCGCAGGAAGATTATTCCTCAGGCGACTTACGACAAGATTAAAGACCAGATCATCGCCAAGCAGAAATAGATTTACTTCATTGCTTTCGCTGTTCGTGGTGGAGGATAATTTGGTATCGCTTGTTGTGGCAGTCGTGCCGGCATGCGGTCGCCAGGCGCCCCGGTGAACCTTCCCAACTCCATCACGCTCACCCGCATCTGCAGTATCCCGCTGCTGATCTGGATTCTTTCCACCAACCGCTTTCAGAGTACTGGTGGTGAAAAGGAGCTGCTGGCTTCGGCCCTGTTCATTGCGGCTTCCATTACCGATGGCATTGATGGATACCTTGCGCGCAAACGCGGACAGATCACGACTATGGGTGTGTTGCTCGATCCGCTGGCCGACAAACTTCTGATCGCCGCCGCGTTTGTCACCCTGGTGCAGTTCAATCCCAGGATGGTCCCAGCGTGGATCGCTGTAATTATTATCGGGCGGGAATTTCTGGTGAGCGGCCTGCGTTCGATTGCAGCGTCCGAGGGATTCGCGATCGAAGCCAGTGATCTCGGCAAGTTCAAAATGCTGGTGCAGATCGTTTCCGTGGTGGCCGTCATTCTCGACCACCGCTGGAAAGAATGGCCCATCTATGGTGGCTACTTCTTCCCAGTCGATTGGATCGCGCGGCTGGCTATCTGGTTTATGGTGTTGTTGTCCCTGTTATCGGCAGGCGATTACTTCATTGCCTTCTGGTCGAAGATTGACCGGCAGGTCGTGAAGAGGCGCCGCCGCGCGTTTGTCCTCAGCCGTCGGAGGAAGCGCGATGTCCCCGCAACCTGAATCGCCACCTGACACATCGGCCGCCACCCGCGCCGCGCAGAGTGAATTCACCCCTGAAGAGCGCGCGGCTCTGTTGAAGCTGGCGCACGAGTCCATCCTTTCAATCTTAGAGCGCCGCGAAATATCTCTGACCCCGCCTTCGCCGCATCTCACTGAACCACGCGGCGCTTTCACGACGATTTACTTCCATAACGTGCTGCGCGGTTGTGTCGGTTACGTGTTTCCGGTTGCTTCCGTCTACCGGACAGTGGCGGAAACTGCCCGCGCCGCTGCTTTCGAGGATACGCGTTTCTCTCCGGTCACTATCGAGGAAGCCCCAGGACTGGATGTTTCTTTGAGCATTCTTTCGCCGCTCCGTGTCATTAAGCCGGAAGAAGTTGAGATCGGAGTGCACGGATTAGTCGTTGCTCATGGCGGACGCCGCGGGTTACTGCTGCCTCAGGTGCCCGTCGAAAATCACTGGGACCGCGTCACCTTTGTTCAACAAACGTGCCGCAAAGCGGGCCTGCCGCTCGACGCATGGCAGCAGGGCGCGACGCTTGAGGCTTTCACTGCAGAGGTATTCGGCGATCGAGAGGCAAAATAGTACGCGGCGCCTTGTTTCGACTTCAGTTCTGCTCTTCTCTTCTCTGGCACTTCCGACAGTGCTGGGCTCTTGATTACAATCCTCGGATCACTTTTATCGCGAGGTTTGACTTGCAAGAGCCGTTAACCACGACTCAAGATTCGCGCCAGATTCCTGCGGCGCACCGCACCTCGCTGCTTGAGCTCGCACGGCTTTTCCTCAAGATAGGGGTGGCCGCTTTCGGCGGTCCGCCGGCGCACATTGCCATGATGGAAGACGAGGTCGTTTCCCGGCGCGGCTGGCTTACGCGGGAGCAGTTTCTCGACTTTCTGGGCGCGACTAATCTTATTCCTGGACCGAATTCAACAGAAATGGCGATTCACGTCGGCAGAGTGCAAGCCGGCTGGCCAGGATTGCTCGTGGCCGGTGCAAGTTTTATTTTGCCATCGGCTGTCATGGTCACGGCGCTGGCTTGGGTATATCTCCGCTTCGGGTCTCTGCCACAGGTGGCCGGTGTGCTGTATGGAGTGAAGCCCATCGTGATTGCTGTGATTGTGCAGGCCGTGTTCAAGCTGGCGAAGACGGCGGTAAAGTCAACCAACGTAGGGGTTGTGGGTGCGCTAGCGGTGCTGGCCACGGCCTTCGGCGCGGATCAACTGGCTGTGCTCGCGGGCGGCGGCTTTCTGACTGGCTTGGTTTACGGGCTGCGCTCAGGTAAACCAACATCTCCTACTTCGGCTCTGCTGACCGGCGGGACCGGCCTCACTGGCATCGCTGTGGGATCTGGTTTTGTCATGCCATTCAGCCTGACTGCTCTTTTTCTTGTGTTCCTTAAGATCGGGGCGATTCTCTTTGGCGGCGGCTATGTGCTGGTGGCGTTGATTCGTTCCAACCTGGTCACACATCTGGGATGGATTACCGAACGTCAATTGCTCGATGCCATCGCTATGGGGCAAGTCACTCCGGGCCCAATATCCACGACCGCAACATTTATCGGTTATCTATTGGGAGGTCTTCCAGGCGCAGTGGCTGCGACTGTCGCCATTTTTTTTCCCGCTTTTTTTTTCGTCGCGATCAGCGGGCCGCTGGTTCCGCGACTGCGTCATTCACCTCTTGCCGGAGCCGTTTTAGATGGAGTGAATGTTGCGGCTCTGGCCTTGATCGCAGTCGCGTCCTGGCAACTGTTTCGTACCGCCGTCGTGGACTGGACGACCTTGGTCTTGGCCGGGCTGAGCTTCATCTTGCTGACCTGGTATCGGGTCAATTCTGTGTGGCTGGTGCTGGGCGGAGCGCTAATTGGAGTTGGCACAACCTTGCTCCATCATTAAGACCCGCCCGAAAAAACTTCGAGGAGAAGCGGTTGCTTCTCCTCGTTGGCTTACTGTTGATGCGAACCTTTTGCAGCAGGACCCTAGGGCTGGTCGAGTTCCACGTCGTCACCCAGATGCACGCTTTCCATGGCAAAGACAACCATGCCGGTGGAGGTCGTTGGCGTCGTCGCAATGACTACAACTTCGCCTACGGCGCGGCGTGGCAGATCGCGCACGTGGATGACCGGGCCTCCGGTCTTCGTGAACATATTGGGATCAATTGCGGCCTGGTGCGCTTGAGTATCTTCGTTGGTAGAAGCTTTGAATGAGAGGGATTCGGTCGGGTCGTGCAGGTCCGATTCGTAGCTGCGCACGGCGCGGAAGTAGTCGCCGGGCTTCACCCCCTGATTGGAACCCACGTTCAAATACACTTTGACCCCGGGACCAATCTCGGAATCGAAGTCTTTCGCCATTGCGATCCGTCCGGTCAATTTGCCGTTAGAGGGCATGAAGCGATCGAAGCGCAAGGGAGGGTGAAAAACAGGAGCTGGCTTTTCGACATACGGAATGACGTAATCCCCAGGATTCACCGGATCACAACTCATTTCAATCTCTGCGATGGCCATTTTGCTGCGCGTATCGATAATGCGCACTCGAGCTAATTCGGAGTAGGGCTGGCCCATGGTTTTCAACAAGGCATGCTGACCGGCAAAGATTTCATACTGGTTGGGATCACGAAGTTCACGCACGATCGTATACTTCTGCCCCACCTGATAGCCTTTTCCCGCCAAATACACAATTTCGCCGTTGCTGTTCTTGGTTACGGTTGGGGTGTACAAATCGCCAGCCACGAAATTGGCATTGGGCACGAGTTGTTTGCTGACGAAGCCGGCGCAGGCTAAGTCGACAGCCGTCGGGGTTTGGATCCGCTCAAAAGGAAAACTGACTGTGGTAGGGTCGGTTCCGGCGGGCGCGTTGAGGGCCGGATGGGTATCCGCGGGTTCCTGGGCGCGCGCCATGACGGCCAGACAAAAAATCAGCAACAATCGTGTTTTCTTCATGTTACCTCCAGAGTCAGGGCCGGAAACTCGCCGGCGCTGTAACCCCGTTGATTGCACAAAATAAAAGGACTTACAGCCCGGACAGTAACAACAGAGGCAGGGCCGGTCAAGGTTACTCTGGTGTCATGCGGGATACGTTAAATAGTTTTTTCGGGAAAAATTCGCAATCCATAGTTGCATCTGGAATTGCAGGCCTGTAATATCGCGCCACTCTCAAATTAACGAATGACAGCAGCACCCAACAATTTTGTGGCTCGCCTCCGGCCTTTGCGGCTGCCCCGCGTGTGCGTGGCGGTGACCGGTTCCGATCCGGCGGAAATGCTCGAAAAAGCGGAGGCCCTGGTTCGCGACAATACCTTTCTTGAGTTCAGATTAGACTACCTGCCTCGCCCCGCTCTTGCCCTCCCCAAGCTCAAACAATTTGCCGAGTATCATTCTCATGTAGTGGCATTGGCAACCTGCCGCCGGGTCGCGGCGGGGGGCAAGTTCCGGGGTTCGGTGGCTTCCCAACTCGACATTCTGGCCAAAGCCGCTGCTGCAGGTTGTCAGGCGGTTGATCTGGAACTGCAGAGCGCGGTGCACTGCAAGCCGGAACAGTTGCGACGCTTGCGCAGCCATGCCGCTCTCATCCTCTCGCACCATGATTTCCGGGCGACCAAGAATCTGGAAGAAACGCTGGACAAGATGGTCGCCATCTCCGCCGATTTCTACAAGATCGTCAGCACTGCGACCACGCTTTACGACAACGTCGTGATGATGAAGTTTCTGGAGAAGAACAGCGATAAACAATCGCTAATCGGCGTCTGCATGGGGGAACAGGGCATCATCAGCCGCGTGCTCGGAGTCCGCGCTGGCAGTGTGTTCACCTTCGCGGCCGTGAGCCAGGACCAGAAAACCGCGCCCGGCCAGGTAACCGCTCAGGATTTACGCGGCACTTTTCGCATCGAACAAGTCGACGCAGCGACGCGAGTGTACGGGGTCGCGGGCGATCCCGTAGCCCATTCGCTTTCTCCGGCGATCATGAATGCGGCACTGCGGCGCGAGACGGTGAACGGCGTCTACGTGCCTTTGCATGCCAAGACGCTGAAAGACTTGCTGGCTTGCGTCCGCGACATCCCGATCCATGGTCTTTCTGTCACTATGCCTTACAAGACCGCGATTCTGTCGCACCTCGATAACACGGATACGCACACCACGAAGATTGGCGCCTGCAACACCGTGGTACGGGCCCAGGACGGAAACCTCTACGGCTTTAATACCGATACCGCCGGCGTAGTGCGACCACTGGAGCAGCGGATTACCATCGAAGGCGCGAAAATTCTGGTTCTGGGTGCTGGTGGTGCGGCCCGCGCGGCCGTGTTTGGGCTCAAAGAGCGAGGCGCTGAGGTTTATGTGATGAACCGCACCCCCGCGCAAGCTCAGAAACTGGCGAGATCCGCGCGGGCCCGCACCTTGAAGCGAGCTGACCTGAAGAAATTCAGCTTTGATGTCATCATCAACGCTACGCCCGTGGGCATGGGCAATTCGCACGAGTCACCGTTGAATCAGGATGAAATCAAGGCACGCTACGTCTTCGAGATGATTTACGATCCACCGGAGACTCGTCTGATGAAACTGGCCCGGGCCGCGGGCGCAGAGGTAATCCCCGGATATGAAATGTTCGTGCAACAGGCGGCGCGTCAGTTTGAAATCTGGACGGGAAAACCCGCCCCCTGGGACGAGATGCTGCGTGTAGTGACGAAAATCCTCGAAGAGCGAGCCGCCGCCAAGAATGGCGACCACGAGGCCAAGAAGAAGTAGCAGCTAAGAGCTCAGTCGTGTTTGCCGAGCCATCACCCAACGGCTGCCCGGGCCGAGTTAAGCGCCGGTAATTCGGTCCGTCACCTTCGATGACCCGAACAAAGCGGACGAGCCCACGTACCAGTCAGTCACCAATCGACGGATCATCTCCTGCCAATGTGGCGAGGAAGCATACGGCGCCGGATCGGGTGAGGCTGAGGTGGGTAAGCTGAGATCATCGACAACCCGGGTGGGCGAAATCGGGCGAACCGAGGCTGCCTTTCTCCGCGTTTTCTGCGGGCCCGCCAATTCCAGAACGAACGCCGGCGGGCCGACCAGCAATCCGATTCGCTGGCGAGGTCGAATTGCCCTGAGCCGCGTGCACAGCTCGTCGGCATCTTCAGAATTCTCCTGCGCCGCCAGCAGCACCAAATCGTAGGCATGCGTTCTCGAAAGAGACGCAGCATCCGCCACGCTGCTGGCGGTGTGCACTTCGATCTCGTAGTTCCTGAAAATCGTAGCCCGCAGGTTTTGTTTCGTGGCGTTTTGATCGATGAGCAGGATGCTTCGATGGTCACAGTACAGCTTAGTCATGGACACTTCTCCAAAGCGGTAGAAAAAATCTGCCAACTATCTAGTCAACGGAGGCAAAACCGGAGGGCCTGAGTTCCAGGCCCCCGGCGTCCCACGTGGTAAAACTCTCCGGCAGTAAACTGCCAATGCCATGAAGATAGTGACGCGAGGTTTAGAAAACGTTTCAGGCAGGTTAAGTTTTTGTGAATTTGGGTTGACTCAGATGATGCCTGGAAGCAATGCCCTTCTCGTGGACTCTAGCAGAGACCAGGGGTAGAATGGCCGCTGGCCGCGCCGTTCCTCTCCTCCTCTCGTGGCGCCGCGAATCCTGTCAGGAGATGTTGACTCCGCCATGACACGCTCCCGATTTGCACATTACGTTTTGCCGTTGCTTCTGGCGGTTTCGGTCGTCGCTTTACCCGCCTCTGCCGAGTGGAAAGAGAAGGTCCTGTACAGCTTTCGAGGCGGAGTAGACGCCGGGTCGGTACCGGCGGGCGGAGTCGTTTTTGACAAGCAGGGGAATCTTTACGTGGCAACTACAGGGGGTGGTCCTAGGACCTGCGTTCCGTTCAGCTACGAGTGTGGAGCGGTGTATGAGCTTTCGCCTCCAGCTACGAAAGGCGATCCCTGGACCGCAACCCTGATCAAAATGTTCGCGGGCGAGGGTTCTAAGGACGCTTCTGTCCCGAGTAGTGGCCTGATCATTGACGACGCGGGAAATCTCTATGGCGTGAGCGGTTACGGCGGCACCGGAAACTGCGTGCTGTTCGGTCTCGCCGGTTGTGGCACGGTTTATGAATTGTCGCCTCCAGCGCTGAAGGGCGGCGCGTGGACGGAGACCATCCTTTACAGCTTTCCGACCGCTAAGCAAGGCTATCTTCCTCAGGGCAATTTGGTTTTCGACAGCGCGGGCAATCTGTACGGAGCAACGGAGTTCGGCGGCGGGTATGGAACGACCTGCGATCCTTACTACAAGTATTGCGGGGCGGTATTCGAACTGAGTCCGCCGAAGACGAAGGGCGGGAAGTGGGCGGAGAAAACACTGCACGGCTTCAGAAGCGGCATGGACGGAGCCAATCCCAACGGCGGCCTGGTGCTTGACAGTAAGGGCAGGATCTACGGGACGACGTTCGGTGGCGGCAACGAGAGCGGAGAGTGCGGTGCCGGGGGCTGCGGCACAGTATTTGCGTTAGAGCCCCCGACCCAGAAGGGCCGCTCTTGGATCGAGAAGCAGCTTCATGTGTTTAGCGGTGGCAAGGATAGTAGGCTGCCGAGCGCTGGAGTAATCTCCGACTCGAATGGCAATCTCTATGGCACCACTCTTGGAACGCTATTTCGACTGTCGTTGGCGAAAAACTCCGACATGTGGACAGAGGACATTTTGTACGCATTTAGCGGTGACGCATACGACCCAGAAGGAGCCCTGATCTTCGACGCAAACGCAAATCTGTACGGAACGACGAATGTCGGTAGCGGTCAGTCTCTACAGGGTAGCGTCTTCCAGTTGAAGCCGCCCAATCAGAATGGCTACCCTTGGACCTTCAGGGTTCTGCATGGTTTCCTTGGTCCGCCCGACGGCGAGTTTCCCGCTGCTAGTTTGATCTTCGATAAGGCGGGCAACCTCTATAGCACGACGCAGGGCGGTGGCAAAGCCTCATGTAGTTGCGGAACCGTGTTTGAAATCAAACCGTAGACATCCGCTATGTACCCAGCAGAGCCCCGCGAGCGGGATCAAGAAATCGCTTTCCTCGCGAAGAGCGCAGGAGGACCTCCAATGTTTGACCTCGGGTCATTGTTAGCACTAGGGTGTGTAGTTTTTTCTCTGAAAAGCGATGCCCCATGCCACAAATTGGTTGCATTTTCTGAGTACTGAAGTAATATGTTACTTAGGACGCGGTGGTAAGCGTCCGATCCAGTCGTGGTACCGCCCTTTCTTCCAGGTTCAAGAGCCGTAACCAACTGTCTCGTCACGAGGTGGATACTACTGCCTCGGACCAGGTTCGGAGAAACCTTTTATGGCGTGGTACGCTTATTGCCTCACTGAGCAACAGAACCTAAACAATGGAGTACGCACGCGGCGCCCTTTCCTCCTCGAGGGAATTCAAGGTGTGAATGGAGCCCCAGTCCTGAGCTATCCCAGCGGCGAATTTGCCGTGATAGTCAGCGAGTACGACCGCACAGCCGACGGCGGCGACAAACTGGAAGATAAAACCGTCCTGGAGCACGCGCGGGTGGTAAGTGTCTGCTTTCGAAATGGAACCGTCCTTCCTTTCCGTTTTGGAACCATTTTCGATAGTGATGAAGCCCTTCGGCAAGCGGTCCGAACCAACCGCCGCGCCTTTGGGATGAGCGTGGCTCGGCTGCGCGGTAAAGCCGAGATGCACCTCAAAGTACTGGTCAAGGACGGTTCCCTGCGAGCCGCAATGGCCGACGTCGTTTTGCCCGACACCGTTGGCGGCGACTACCTGATCAAGCTCCGGGAAAAGGCTTCCAAAGACCGCGAACGTCAGACCAAGGCACGCGGCCTGGCGGTTCAGGTCCACAAGATGTTTAATCCCCTCGAAGAAGAAATTAGTTGCAAAAGAGTTAATACCGACGGGATGATGATTGACATCGCCCACCTGATCGATTCGAAATCGGTGGAGAAGTACCAAAACCGTTATAGCAGCGCCGCTAAGCAATTGAAGAACTGTGAGCTGGTCCTTAGCGGGCCCTGGCCGCCGTATCACTTCCTGCCAGGCAAGCTGCGAACGGTCGCGGGCAGTTCATAGACGCGGCCCCAGTGTGATTTCCCTTCAGCGGAGTAGTGTCCTGCAGCCAATGTGCAGGAATGTGCATTTTTTTGCCCCATGCGAATTGACCCTAAACCGAGCAAAACAAGGTTCTCTGGCTTGTTAAGATTTGCTTTTTCAATGGTTTGAAAGAATGCAGCGTTTTCGGGTGAGGAGCTGTCATTTTGGCGCGGCAAGTGCTCCTCTAAGCAGTAAGAAAAGAGGCCGCGCTTGACCTTCACTCTCCGTTCTCGACTTCTCACTCTTAGCCGATCCGGCTGGCGGATCGGTCCTTTGCATCGCCTTTCCTGACATTTCCTACCCTTTGCCTCTTTTGAACTGTGGCCCCAGTAATGGGGCCGCTTTTTTTTGCTCGGAGCCTCAACTTCCGTTTCGACAAGCTGAGTGCGAATTCCTTCCCGTCGGCATCACATCTGGATACACTTACCATCAACATGCGCCTGCACATTGCCGTTATACTGATGTTGACTGCCACAACCGTCGTCTACTCTGAGCCCGAAACTTTCGATTCCAGCCACACGTCGGGAGATACGGCGGTTCTGGTCGAGAACTCCGATCCCTCGCAGCTAAGAACCGAGCTTTCCGCGCTGCGCGATGCCGCGCTCTCCGACGACTACGCTTATCGGCAGGTCGCGCACCTTACCGACAACATCGGGCCACGCGGCATTGGCTCACCCCAAGCGGCAGCGGCGGTGCAATACGTCGCAGAAGAAATGCGGAAGCTTGGACTCGAGGTCAAGCTTGAAGAAGTCAAAGTCCCACACTGGATGCGTGGCGTCGAAACGGCGGAACTGGTGGAGTATCCGGGGCAAGCGCCGGGAACGAGTCAGAAGATTGTGCTGACCGCGTTAGGCGGAAACACGCCCACTGCGCCGGACGGCATTACTGCTGAAGTCGTCGTGGTGAATAGCTTTGACGAGCTGAAAGCTTTAGGCCGGGAGAAAGTCGCGGGAAAGATTGTGCTGTTCAACGTTGTATTCGATAAGAAGAAAGCGTCCAACGGCTTGGCTGGAGAAGCCTACGGCGAAGCCGTGGCGTATCGCGGTGGCGGCGCAAAAGCGGCGGCGGAGTTAGGCGCGGTGGCATCGTTGGTGCGGTCGGTCGGAAATGCGGACTACCGTTTGCCGCATACCGGTTGGAGCGCGGCCGCGGTGATTCCCGCCGGGGCTGTCACCAGCGAAGATGCCGATTTGGTGGCACGGCTCGCGGCGCAGGGCAAAGTCCGCATGCGCCTCACGCTGACTTCGCAGACCGGGCCGGATGTGTTGAGTTACAACGTGGTCGCGGATCTCAGAGGGTCGGAGCATCCCGAGCAAGTGGTGATCGTTTCCGGGCATCTGGATTCCTGGGACTTGGGAACCGGCGCGATCGATGACGCTGCGGGAGTCGCCGTCGCCATGGAAACCGCGGAACTCGTGCAACGGCTGCATCTGCGTCCCAGCCGAACCATCCGCGTAATTGCCTGGATGGACGAAGAAAATGGCGGACGCGGGCACGACGCGTATGCCAAGGATTATGCGGCGGAGCTTGCGAATCACGTCGCGGGTATGGAGAGCGATACGGGCGCGTCGCATCCATTAGGATTCGAAGCCAAGATCAATCCCAAAGGTTTGCCAATGCTAAAGCCGGTGCAGGATGTGCTGCAATCTTTCGGAGCGAATGTAATCCGGTTGACGGAGCGCAGTCCGGGTGCCGACATCGCGCCGCTGGCCAAGGCCGGCGTTCCGACGCTAGGCATCCTGCAGGATGCGCGAACCTACTTCAACTACCACCACACCGCCGCCGACACGCTGGACAAGATCGTCCCGCAAGAACTGCGAGAGAATGCTGCAGCTATGGCAGTCATGGGATACGCGCTGGCCGATTTGCCGGAGCCGTTGCCGCGCTGAGGTTTTCTTAGATGATCTAGTTTCGGGAGGTAGGTCACCTGGACAGCCGGATGGCTTCCAAACTTAGACTTCGTTCAATAGATGTTGCAACACCGCCGGGAGTTGATCTGTGCTGACGCAACTTTCTGTCGATGAGAGTGCGCCGTGAATCTGGTCACAGCACTTCACTACTACGGTAACCCTTGGGCAAATTTTCCTTAAGCTCTCCGCCACGTCAAAGTTAGCATGTTTCTTCACCTGGCCATCCAGCACGACGGCACTTACTTGACCCAGGATGTATAAGAGGGCGACTCCTTGTGTAGGTTCATCGGTACTGACGACCTCACACCCCGTTTCCTTGATGGCAGCTAGAACCGAATTGCTTCGGTTCGATCGATCGAATATATAGAGGATAGTGCGTTGGTGCTCCATGGTTTTTCTCCGCTCTGCTGCAAGTCCGACCGCATTGCCGGATACTTCTGCAGACATTTTTCGGCTTCCTCTGTCGTAGGCCGTCCCTCGAGGATCAGTCTGTGCTCGGCCTCATTGTCGATTCTCGTGATCCTCAGCATTGTTTTCCTCTTTTTGTAATTCCCCGACTCTCATAGCCACCCCAATAACTTGCCCAATGACCTCCGTCTCTTGTGCAGGAAGAACCGTTGGCAGCGCTGGCGATAGCGGGTGCGGCAGAAGAATGAGTTCCTCACGCGACGTTGTACACCAGGAGCAGGTATAACCTTCCCGAGTCTCAACAAAGTAGATTGGCCGCTCATACTCCGAACGCCAGCCTCCTTTGAGCACTTTGTTCCGAGATTCGTCCACCTGGATGAAGCTGCCTGGCGGCAGGATGGGATGCATCGTCAGATCTTCGCTGCCAATGTACCCATAGCTGTAATCTTTCTTCGATAACTGCTGCAGATACGCCACTGGGACGGCGCCCCACTGCCGGATCATGGGCGCGAAATTTAATGTTGTGCGCGGATCAAAATCGGGATCAATTCGAATCGGCTTCTCTATCTTCGCGGTGTTTGGAAGGGCGTGAGAAAAATGGGTCCGCGGTGGCACAAACTCTTCGAGGTCGGAAGCGGTCTGATTGAGATCGACTCCATACCAGCTCAGCATTTCGCCAAACTCACGACGGTAGATGATTGCCAACGAGTAGAGGCGGTGGACGCTGGGGATAACCCCTTTGGTTTCGATATCGGAGAGCCGCCCTGCCGTGATCAGGTAGTCCTCATTATTGTGTTTGCGAGTAAGGCGCTCAGTTGCGGTTTCAACATCGCCTGGCGTTAGGCCCAGTTTCTCGCGTAACGTGCGCAGATTCGGACCCGGCGAAATCATAAGATCTCCTTCCCAACTTTCTTGCAATTCGCCTGACATTCCCTCGCTTGCACGCTATATTCGAATCGCGCTAAAGCGAGCGAATGCCAGGCTCCTGCTCAGTTTCCAGCTCCAGTACTGTCGGAGTTGGACATTGATGCTTGATTGGCCACGATTGTCTGCTGGCTGCCTTGTGCTAATTCCTTCTCTGTCTTTTTTGAATACACGAATTCATTTCCGATTTCGCGTCCCGGATAAAACCATTTCACAAGAGCAGCTGGTCCTCCCGACTCCGGCTCTGCCAATGTGACAGTGGTATCATCCGCCGGCTGCTGACTCTCCGCTGCAATGGTTAGAAAGGTTCCGTACAGGACGCTGTGATCCGCACTGAAGACCTGAACGACATTTGGTTCAGCACCATGATCGGCAAGTTCGAACAAGTAGCTTCCCGCGGGTAACACGTTTCCGGGGATCTGGACCGGTTGACTGAAAGTGATTGTGGTGGCTTCGTCAAACTCGTCAGCATGAGCAGCGAGTTCGAAGATCATGGTAAAAGCAATGATCAAACCTAAGACGATGTAACTTTTGTTGATTTTCATATTTCATCTCCTTGAAACCATGTTGGTATTTCTACGTCACGCTAAAAAAGTAACTTCACGACCGCTTTACCTGCCTTGCCGGCATCCTTCGCAGAGACCTTCGCGGCTTTATAAGTGTCCTTGCCCACGGCCTTAGCCGAATGGCCAACAACATCACCTGCGAATGACGGGATCGACATGCAGAGAGCAAGAGCTACTAGAGCAAAAAGGTTTTTCATAATTCCTTCTTTATCCTCCAAATCTCGGCTGCATTGCCGGATACATATACAGATGAGCGCAGCGTTATCCCGCTACATCACTACTTCTTATTGGGGATTACAATTGTTTATAGGTTTGAGGAGCAGTAACCGGGGGTACTACTTCTTCTTGAAGTGACGCCACGTCCAGGAAGTCGACTATCTCGTCGTAAGAGGCGCAGAAGGCTGTTACACGGAACACAACTAGACGACCGTGCGAACATTAGGCAGCTTTCCTGTCGGACGAGGTGCAAGATCGCTCGATTGAGACAGCAGGAATCTGTGAAATGCTCCCGCGTTACCCGTGGGTGCAGGTCCGGCGGGATAGGCGATTGAGAATTGTCTTGAAAGCTTCAGGCCTCGAAGGCGTGCAATCTTTAGCGTCCCCAGCGACAGTTGATTACGTACAGCCCACCGCGAAACAAAGGTGACCCCAAGACCCGCCTCAACCGCGCTTAGCAATCCCTCTGTAGAATCGAGTTCCATTTGGATCTTCAGATCTTTTTTTTGCAGCCCCGCAGCGACGATCGCCTTTTCAACCACGCGTCGGGAGCCAGAACCAAATTCCCGCATCAAAAGCGGTTGTTGTTTCAAGCCATCGACCTCAACCTCTTGCTCTGCCCATTCATGGCTCGGGGGAACAACAAGCACCATATGGTCCTGCAGGAATGGTTCGATGTTAAGATCCTTGCGCTGATTCAGCCCCTCGATTAGCGCGAGATGTACCTCATGTGCCAGAAGTGCATCTAGCATAGCCTCGGTGTTGCCGCTGCGGACGATAACCCGAATGCGTGGATAAGCCTTGACAAAGCCAGCAACGAAGTTTGGAAGTAGGTATTGCCCAATGGTCTGGGAAGCGCCGATTGCCAACTCGCCCGCCTGCTGCCCAGAGGCTTCAGCAACAGCGGAAAAGGCTTGAGCGGAAAGCTCTTTCATCTTATCGGCAAACGGCAGCAACACCTTGCCCCCAGCGGTTAGGGTGATACGTCCACCGCTGCGATCAAACAAAGGAAACCCGATTTCGTCTTCGAGTGCCTTTACTTGTTGCGTGACCGCCGGCTGCGTTAGAAATAGTTCTTCTGCCGCACGACTAAAGTTCAAATGATGCGCCACTGTTCGAAATACACGGACTCGAAAGTTTTCTATCAAGGTGTCTAGCCTCCTTAGGAGAAACTGATGACGAACTCTTACGAACGCGTAAATCGCATTGCAAGAGCTGTAACACGACGGAATTCCGAGAGTCCCGTACGCTGAGGTAAACACGAACTAGACATCGCACGGTTGATTGTGCCAAAGGGCTTCTCGCATGTCTGAAGGCGGACGCGGTTAACCCCACTAGCGCGGCATAATGACCGTCTTCTCCTTTGGGATTGCGTTCCATGTCGCTTTATCGATATTGAGGCACGCCATCACTCGTTCCGCCAGAGTGTGCCACAACTATTCTGAGAGCGACAGATGTTCACAGCGGCTGGCTTTGAACATCTCCTGGAACCGCAGATCCTCCGTCCCAGGGTTCTGGATATAGTAGGCCAGCGTTTGCTGCATGTAACCCACGTCACCCGTTGCACAGCTAGCCGGGTAATAAGCAATGCATCGCTGAACTATAATGAACCTCCGATAAATAGCCGAAGTAACGTGGATACAGCATTTCTGGAATAGAAGACGAGAACGCACGCGGCAACAGCCGCCTGGAAAAAGTCACGAACGGTTCTCCGGGTCTGCGTCAGGTCGAACGCGGCTCCTAAGCGCCGCTTTGCCGATAGAACTCCGAACTGAGATTTCTTCGCTGCCTCGATTGCGGCTCCCCTCGAGGTTCCCTTCCAAGCGGCGCGCGTCCAGAAGTCAGCGTCGATCTTCGCTTGAGCCTCTTCACGAGAGGCGAAGCCGCACCCGACGATGCTGGGCCCCGCGATGAGATCTCGAAGCGATTCCTCGTCAGAATAGGCAATCACGAAGCGTTCCGAAAGACTTTCTGTGCGGCGAGCCTCGATCACTGCGTATTGTGCTATAGGCAAGTTAACCAACCCGGTCACGACAGTCATCGGAGTCCACCATCCCCACCAAGGACACGTACACCGAGTCATTGCAAGCCGGATTCCAACATATCTCGTCTGTCGAGGTTCTCGTCTGAGGTGTGCATCCGTCTCTCGCATGGTCGTTTCTCTTTTGGTGCAAGAAACAAGAGGTACAGCGCTCCCAACCAAACGGCATACCGGTTAGCCACGTATTTTCAGCCTGGTGATGATCGGGTGTTTACGAGCAGGCTATAAGTCCTCCGATTAACAGCTGTCGGCATTTCGACTCGGCGACTCGCTCACACGTGGTGAGGCGGACTGATTGCGAACTGGCTTTTGCTTTTCGTGAATCCTCTATACCGCCACGGCTCGCGGACGCGATCTCCGCTCGAGAAGCGAAGAGGGCAGACGCCTTCGCAGTGGACTGACGTTTCTATGGAGGCGGGACTGCGAAGGCGACTGCCGCTTTTGGCGAATTGCCACACGGCGCTTTGATGCTGTGTCTTACAGCTCAGTTACATTATTGCGGCAAAACCTTTCTGTCTTTCGAATAAAGTCTCAAAACATCTCTTCTCGTATTTTGGAATGAAAAATGCATCGGCACTGTTGCGATGCATTTTTGTGGATACGGAAGGTGACAGAAGTTCGCGGCGCTGCGTTACTAAATGGGATTATCGAAGGCTGATCATTCGATGTGATGAGTGAGGTATCTATGGGGTTTATCAGATTAAGTGGCTTTAAAACGACTTCAGATGTGGTCTCCGGCATTCTGAATTGGGTGTGCCCTGAATGTGGGGGAAGAATGGGAGGCCGAGGGAAAGAGTTCAAGTGCCAAGGCGTATGCCAGATGGACTGGCGTCGAGTATGGGAGGAGCGGGACCGGTCGGTTCGATTCGACGGGAGATCGCAGAGAGCGATCAGCGTAGGTTAATTGGTGGAGAGAAGAGGATCTTATGAAACAGATAATGCTGCTTGTTCTAGTAATCTCGGCCACCGTCGTTCTGGCGCAAAACAACAATATGCCCAATGCAGCGACTACTGACAACTCGAGGCATGCCAGAGAACAAATGACGGTACGGGGTTGTGTGAGCACGTTCAACGGCGACTTCATTCTCGTGAAGCAAGACCCAGGGATCACGTATGAACTTCATTCGACCGGCAAAATGAGACTCAGCCGCTACCTGGGGCAACGAGTAGAAGTAACTGGGAAGACATCGCCTTCACTGAGCACAAGCTCTGACGCCTTGGCGACAGGAGGCGCTCCTTCGTCGCTGACGCTAACGGCAAGTTCAATTAAGACTATTTCAAAGGAATGTACTGAACCCCTCATCTCCGATAAGTAACTGCGACTAGACCGTAAGACAGCAAATCGACGGCGCGAGTGTCGTATGCTCGCGTACCCTCCCCCCCAATGAACTCGCGAAGATCAGGACCAGTCTGTTGATATGCCGAGGCTGGGCGGCATCACGTGTCGTTCCAAATCAGTCGAAATGCCGCCAGTTGTCCATAGAGGGCCTCCTACCTCATCCTCACAAGCCCGCTTCGACTACTCAGATTCCCACAAGCCCGCAAAAACGTTACCAGGCCATTGCTGATCGATTGGAAGGCGACGTGCCTCTTGTTGTTGTGCAAGGAGAAAACGACGATATGCAAGACGCAGAGATGCAGGTCGGAAGTGACCAGCGCCTCAACGTGCCCAACTACGGAAGCGCAGCTCACGAACTGCAGAACATTCTGTCACGCCGGTTACCGTCTTTTTACAAGATAGCTTATCGACTTCTGGGCAACGCAGCCGATGCTGAGGATGCGGTACAGGATGCGCTTCTTGCGGCTTACAAGCACTTGGACCAATTCAGGGGACAGTCGCAAATGTCCACATGGCTAACCACCATTGTGCGCAATTGTGCGCGGATGCAATTGCGCAAGCGGCCGCGCCAGATTCACGTCGCTCTTGATGAGCGGACAGGTGAGGAACAAGGGTATTCCGTCTTGGAACGATTGGCGAATGTTGGGCTCAATCCTGAAGATGAGTGCCGGAATTCTGAACTCAACGCACGCGTGCGAACGTTCGCGGCACAGCTCTCGCCTACTTTGCGAAGAACATTTCAGCTGCGCGATATGGACGGTCTCTCGATCAGCGAAACCGCCCACATTCTGGGAATACCGAGCGGAACCGTGAAGGTTCAGTTGGCGCGGGCACGAGCAAAGCTCAAAGACGCAATGCGCCATGCGCTCGAAGCGCGAACTCGAGCACCCGACACCTTCGCGGCATCGCCAAGTATGCCCAGAAGGTAAGGGCAGACTAGAAAGCGAATCTCGCTCAAGGCCTATGGGGAATCCGGCTGCTGTAGTGTTGGGTCTACAACATTTTGGCTGCTGTGCGGACGAGGCTTGCAAATCCCCAGTCTCTTCATTTTGTGGATGAGCGTAGTGCGCCTCACGCCAAGTTTAACCGCAGCACCTTTTGGGCCGCCCACTACCCAACCGACTTCGTCGAGCGTCTGTAGAATCACAGCGCGCTCCGCATCGCTCAGGGTATTTGGAACCAGTGGGGTTATAAAACTTTTTCTTCCGCCTGATTGCAAAGGATTCGGAAGCACGCCATCATTTGCAAGGATCACCGCTCGTTCAAGCAAGTTCTGCAGTTCGCGGATATTTCCCGGCCACTCGTAGGAGGTCAGGGCTGACATCGTGGCCGGAGGGATGCGCGTGATTTTCTTACCGACGCGGCGTCCAATCTTTTCTACAAAATGCATCACCAGTTCGGGAATGTCCTCGCGGCGCTCTCGCAACGGTGGCACCAGGACGGGGAACACATTTAGCCGGAAGTAGAGATCGTTGCGAAATTCTCCCCGCCTCACCATATCGGTTAAATCACGATGCGTAGCAGCCACCAGCCGAACGTCGACTTGGTGAGTCCGAGTACTCCCCAAACGCTCAAACTCCTGTTCCTGCAAGACGCGGAGCAGCTTGGGCTGCAGCGCGGGTGGAATATCACCTACCTCGTCCAGAAAAAGTGTGCCTTTGTCGGCCACTTCGAAACGGCCGATCTTCTGTGCAATGGCCCCTGTAAACGCGCCTTTCTCATGGCCAAAAAGCTCGCTTTCCAAAAGATCCAGCGGGATGGCCGCGCAATTCACTCTCACAAACGCCCGTCCGGACCGCGAGCTGAGGTTGTGAATCGCATGCGCGATCAGCTCTTTGCCGGTGCCTGTTTCTCCCTGGATCAAGACGGTCGAGTCCGCTGGCGCTACGCGCTCGACCTCTTCGAGTACTGCTTCCAGAGCAGAACTGCGCCCTATAATCCGCTCGAAGCTGCGTTCCTTCCAATCCTGATTGCCTGACCCGAGTTGTTGCGAAGTTCCCACAGCTAAACCTCTTGGGCACCCGTGCACATCAGTTAACGAGCTCAAGTCTCCAGGGCGGCGCGAACATGCTGGAGCAGGACTGTATTATCGAAGGGTTTTGTCAGGAACTCCGCTGCGCCTGCTCTCAAAGCTTCCATTCGCATCTTTTCGCCACCGTGTGCGGTTATGAAGATCGTTGGGATACCGCAATGGTCGTCATTCAGCTTGCCAAACAATTCCAGGCCAGACATTCCCGGCATGCGGACGTCCGCAATTAGACACGCAGTGGTCCGCTGTAAGCCGGAACTCAGGAAGTCCTCGGCCGAGGCGAATACTCGCGACGAATATCCAGCTGCCTTCAACAGGCCGTGCAATGCATTGCGCATCAACTCGTCGTCATCCACAACCGCGACCAGTTTCGCCTTTGCCTGAATAACCATGTTCGGAAGATAGCGCCGCGCCAGTACGCGCGCAACTATACCTGGGTATAAGGACGCTAATACCCCCCGCCTGCATTACCAGTGTGTTTGGACGTGAGCAGGGCAGCATTTGGTAGAAGATTGCGCCGCGTGGAGAGTTGTCCGCAGCCCATAAGCTGGCCACCATTTTTTTTCCGCTCAGCTCATCTCTGACGGGGTGCATGCTGAAGCTTCGCCGCCATCACGATCAATTCCGCCAATGATTCAGCCTGCATCTTGCGCATAACGTGTCCGCGATGGACCTTCACAGTGATTATGCTCGTCCCCAACTCATACGCTACTTGCTTATTCAGTCTGCCTGAAACCACTAAGGTCATGACTTCGCGCTCGCGTGCGGTCAGCGATTCGTAGCGCTTCCTCAGTTCGCCGATCTCACTCTCCTGGTGGCGTGCCACTCGGTCACGATCCAGCGCCTGGTGGATCGCATCCAGCAGGTCCTGGTTGCGAAAAGGTTTGGTGAGAAACTCCACCGCGCCGGACTTCATTGCCTTCACCGTCATCGGAATGTCTCCATGACCCGTGATGAAGATAATGGGGATGCGGATACCCGCCTCGGTCAGTTGGCGCTGAAAATCCAGACCGCTGACCCCGGGAAGTCTCACGTCCAGAACAAGGCAGCTTGGGCCGTCCGGCTGTTTGGTGTCTAAAAACTCCTGAGGTGTTCCGAATGTTTCAGAACGCAAGCCAACCGACTTCAGCAAGCCTTGAATGGCTTTGCGCACCAAGTCGTCGTCATCAACGACAAAAACGGTGGGTACGCCGGCGGACATCATTGATACGCCTCGGTTTTTCTGCGTAAGGTAAGGCGACCGCCGAGGAGACCCGCGCCGGTACCGCTGATCGCGTCCACAGGTTTCTTAATCCCCACTTTGCGAGTTGAACGCGCTAGGCCAACTGCCTCAACATATCTTTGATCGCGTTCGATGCCATTGATGATGATGATAATGTTCTTGGGCAGTTGCTGCAATTACGCTCAACACTTAAGGTTCCAAGACGATGTTCTTGTTGTCGTTTACATTCGACAAGCAGCCTTCGCTGAGAGCGGCTTAACGATGTCTTAGGTGGGCGTTTTAGTCGTTCCGACCCATTAATCCTGATAGTAATACCGCGTAAGTAAATCAGGTAAACGCCGTATTGACATTAGGCACATGCTGAGATTAGCTTTAAGTGCTCATAACTTGGCGTGCGCTAGCCGACCGAAGAGCTAGGGTCACCTCGTGAAAGTTTCGGGTGATTCAGATTTCGGGCACCTATTCCGTAGTGCCCTGACCACCCTTTCCCGGCTGGATCAATTCCATCACTGCGCTATCAAGAAAGGAGATGCCATGGCACGCAGAACTCTGACTGTCCTGCCTGTGGTTTGCTTGAAGAGCTTATACATCCGGGCGCCTATTGGAGATTGGTTTCGGCCCGAGGAGTGCACTCTTCAAATGTGGGGGGACAATGTCAATGACATCAGCCACTGAGATCAGAAGATCAGGTATTAGCGTAGTGGGAGATCGGCCCTGGGGAACGCATTTTTGCAACTTTTACGAGAGCAGAAAAGACCTGCTCGACATGCTGTTGTCGTATTTCAAAGCCGGACTGGAAGACAATGAGTTCTGCGTGTGGGTTGTCTCCGATCCCCTGTCACCGCGGGAAGCCTGGGATGGATTGCGGGAAGCGGTGCCTCAATTTGATCATTATCTGTCGAAGCGAAGCATCGAAGTATTCGATGGCCAAGACTGGTACCTGAAGGGTGGCACCTTCGATTCAAACCGAGTCATGACTTCGTGGAATGAGAAACTCGATCGAGCGTTGGACCGGGGGTATGCGGGGCTTAGGGGCACAGGAAATACGGCGTGGTTGCAGAAGAAGGACTGGAAGGCTTTTTCGGAATACGAACAGCTGGTCAATGACAGCGTTGCCGGACGGTCGACGATTTTGTTGTGCACCTATTCGCTGAATTCATGCGGAGCGAATGAGCTCTTGGATGTAGTGGCTACCCATCAGTTTGCCACAGCGAGGCGCCGTGGCGACTGGGAACTGATTGAGACTCCTGAACTGAAGCAGGCCAAAACAGAAATCAAGAAAATGAATGACGAGCTCGAATCGCGCGTGCTTCAGCGCACCAAAGAGCTTGAGGCCGCCAATCAACGACTGAGCCAAGCGCAAGTCGAACTGGCGCATATCAATCGGGTGACTACAATGGGCGAGCTCGCGGCCTCGATCGCGCACGAAATCAAGCAGCCGATTTCCGCCGCAAGTATAAACGCCGGAACCTGCTTGCAGTGCCTTCAGCGCGATGTCCCCGATTTGCTAGAGGCAAGCGAAGCTGCAACAAGAGTCGTTCAGGCCGTAACCCGCGCGGGCGACGTCATCAGCGAGATCAGCTCGTTCTTCAAGAAGGGCGTTCTGCGGCGGGAGTTGCTGGACGTAAATGAACTCGTCAGAGAAATGATTGTCTTACTGCGTAGCGAGGCGATCCGGTACTCGATTTCCATTCGCACCGAGCTTGCTGAAAATGTGCCTAGGGTGTTGGCAGACCGTGTGCAATTACAGCAGGTTTTCATGAATCTGATGCTGAACGGCTTCGATGCGATGAAGGAATCGGACCGCCGCGGTGAGTTGACGATCAAGTCGGAAGTTTGCGATCGTCAACTGCTGATCTCGGTCCGCGATACCGGCTTGGGATTGCCGCCGGACCAGGCCGAACACGTCTTTGACGCGTTCTTTACAACGAAGGGAAACGGGACTGGCATGGGCTTGCCGATCAGCCGGTCAATCATTGAATCGCACGGCGGCCGATTGTGGGCCACAGGCAACGGAGGACCCGGTGCAACGTTTCATTTCACATTACCGGCAGAAACCGCACTAGCGCAAGCACCGAGCTCGAGGTAAGGCACACTATTTGGTCTGTCAAGCGATTTCCGCCAAGAGCGGAACGAAACAGACATCATTGGTACGCATCGGTTTTTCTGCGTAAGGTAAGGCGTCCGCCAAGGAAACCCGCGCCGGTACGGGTCCACAAGTTTCTTAATCCCTACTTTGCGAGTTGAACGCCAGGCCAGTTCCTCGGCATATCCTTGATCGCGCTCGACGCCAATTGATGATGAGGATAATGTTCCTGAGCAGTTGCTGCAATTACGCTCAACACTTGAGCTTCTAACCGCAAATCCCTGGCTCACTTTCTTGAGCCGAAGATTAAACATTGAGCTTCTCCCGTCCTCATCTTTCCCCCGTTCAGTTTGCTCCCAAACCGAACATTTAATCCGGTAAATATTTATGATTTGGCGGTGGATTCGTCCTCTCGTCGACGTTCGTTGACAGAAGTCAAGCTATTAACATTCGTTGACAGAAGTCGACCTATTAACAGCTGATGTGCGATCTGGAATCAATTTCCATGCGGTCTAGGAGCAGCTACCTGACATGCTCATTCCTCGAAACTGATCAGGATGGCAAAGCTAGAACCTGCGTTGATAGCGAAACCCTGCTTCGAAAGAGTCGAGTTATGACGCTGCTACCCGACTTTACTTGGTTGTTGCCGTAGGTAAATGCTGACGCCCCTCCCGTGTCCATAGGATGGGAGAATCAAGGTACCTCAACATAAAAATCAGCTTCATCCAACAGCTCCATTTCCGCGTTGACTTCAAAGTATTCTGTCCAGCCTCGATGCCCCCTTGCTTTTGTCGGCGAGTTCCAAATGGAAAACCGCGTGCATAGGTCCTGCCCAAGTGTTTCCGAACGAAAACTCAGCGCAAGGAGTCAGGTCATGAAATGCAGGACGTTAGTAGCGGTGGCCCTAGGTAGCGTTTGCGGATTCGCTTTGTGGGCCTCAATCTATTCGCCGCAGGTTTCAGCGCAGACCAATGAATCACCTAAGCCGGTCTACAACCCCTATCCGAAAGGCATCCTCCCACCCGACTTGAATTCGGAGATAGCCCGGGTGTTACGAGAGGTGGATCTTGTCGAGAGCCGGGCGATCACACGATGGCATAACTTGAAGCCCCCGATTCTCACAGGCCAGCCGCCTGTCTTGAAGAATACCGGAACCGAAGCAACAGAAACGCTTGGCGAACTCATGATGTTCGACAAGCATATCTCGCCCGACAAGAATCAGGCCTGCGCGTCTTGTCACATGCCTTACGCTGGGTTTAGCGGACCAATCCCGTCCGTTAACCTGACAATGATTGCTTATCCTGGAACAGTTCACTTTCGCGCGGGCAAGCGCACAGCGCAACGACACACGTATTCACCCTTCTTCCCTGTACTTCAATACAATCAAGAGGACAATCTGTTCTTCGGTGGAAATTTCTGGGATTCTCGTTCAACCGGGTATTTGCTAAGGAGTCCTGACGCCCAACAAGCGCAGGGGCCGCCAGTCGACACTCAAGAAATGGGATTCCCCGACACTGCCTGCGTCGCCTTTCGGCTTGCGCATGCTGTCTACCGACCTCTATTTGAGGAGATCTGGGGTAAGGGCTCCTTGGATATTAACTTTCCATCCGAGACCGAACAGATTTGCGCAACACCGGGAGGGGCCGCGGTATTTAAGGGGAACACTACACCAGTTCCGCTAAGTCCAAGTGACCGCACCCTCGCAAACACGGCTTACGACCACTGGGGACAGTCCATTGCGTCATATCAACAGTCCGTGCAGGTCAGCGCTTTCTCGTCGAAGTTCGACGCATTCCTGGTTGGTAAGTACACGATGACGGCAGATGAGTTGGCGGGTTTCAAACTGTTCAATGGCAAGGGTAATTGCAATTCATGCCACGTCGACGGAAGAGGAACCAATCTGACACAAGGTCAGATCGACACCAGCAATACTGCTCAGGTGAACCCGCTATTCACCTGTTTCGGCTCGGCCAATGAGGGAGTGCCTCTGAATCCACGAGATGCCTTCTATTACCAAGACAAGCCAGATCCCTACGGGTTCACTCCGAATCCATATGGCTTCGGCTACGTAGATTTGGGATTAGGCGGCTTCCTCAGAAGCGGTTTCGGCTCCGCTCCAAACCCGAATGCGAGCTGGAGAAAACTTGCACCAACTGTCGACGGCCAAATGCAAGTGGCTACAGCGCGCAATGCAGCGTTGGCGCCGACACAATGTTCAACCACTGAAGCCCCCGGGCCCTACTTTCAGAAGGAATTTTTTCACAACGGCTATATGAAAAGCCTGAAGCAGTTGGTCCATTTCTACAATACGCGCGACAAGTACGCCTACCCGGTCCTCTCCGGACATTGCCCGGCGGGAACGACCGAAAAGGTGGACTGCTGGCCGGTGCCCGAGGTACCGAACAATGTCGACATGACCACCGGCAATCTTGGCTTAACGGATGAAGAGGAGAACCAGATCGTCAAGTTTCTGGAAACACTGTCGGACGGTTTTACCAGGCCTTATCGCAACCGGGACACGTTCACCGGTGCCTGCATGAAGGGCGGTTCGGCGGCAACCCAAGGCAACGAGTTCCTAATCCCGACTCCGCCTCTACCCCCCTGCGCATCAGCCATCTGCGGCGTTGCGCCTGTCCCGAACCCGCCGATTCGGCCACCTTTGTCTGAGTAAACTCTCTCCGGCTTGTCCGCCTTCGGCGAACCTGCCGATACGGACGAGCCGGAGCGTCTTATTTGCAAACGAAATGAAACTCCATGTTCATAACGCTCACCAGCTTTCATTAAAGAATTTCGTGAGGTGCGAAAATGAATAGAGTGATTCTTCTCTTGGCAATCTCAGTATTGAGCGGAAGCCTTCTTGCGCAGGAAAGCCCAAGGACCAAGAAAGCCCCGCACGTACGGATCATCCAGGGTCCCAAGATCGAGTTGGCGAGGCAGAATTTGACGATTATCCGATGGACGACGAACAATCCTGGCGGCGACCCTGTCCATTATGGAATCGTGCACTACGGCACAAGTCCAGGTAAGTTGCTCGAGACGGCTCAATCTCCGATCAGACTAGACCCGGATCATGCGTCGGCAGTCTTCCGCGTGCGCCTTGATAACCTTAAAACGCGGACGACCTACTATTATAGGGTTGATTCCATAGAGGCCAGCGGCGAGCGTGACGGCCTGACCAGCGGCCTTAGCCATTTCAGCACCCCTTGACCGGGTCCTGATTTTCGTCGGCACAGTTATGACGGGTCATAAGGGGAGGGGGATCGATCGGGCTATTGCCTACGACACACCGTGCTCCGTTTTCCCGAGTACAAGAAATCCGTATACGATGCTCAGTGCCAAAAAGAAGCTCACCTCGCAAACCGACAGGGCAGCTATTTGCTGAAAGGAGGTTGAGCGCGCAGTTCGGATTGACCTTGGCAAAGCATGTGCTGATACCGAAGTTGGAGAAGGAGGATGAATCACCATGATCCAACAATCGGATCTGGACTCACAAACGAGCGTCGAAGCCGAACTCGATCAACTTACTTATTCGGCGTACTTGCTCACGCTTGATCTGGCGCACGTGAACGGCAACCCGATTCTTTCGCTCGACTCTGATGCTCGTGTCGCTTTCGTCTTGCATCACGTCTTCGGGTACAACATTGAGCAATCCGCCGCGCTAGTAGAAGCGGACGAAAGGCGATTTCGTGCACGGTTGCGAAGCGCCTATGTTCAATTGGCGCCTGAGCAGCTGATGCGCGGCGCCCATCTCACTGACATTCGCGAGCAGTATGCGGTGGTATAGACGGCGAACATCAAGCGGCTGAAAGGGACTCTGACTTATTTGTTCGATTGTATCCATCGCGTATTTATCGGTTTTATGGGATGACATCTGGTCATTCCAACTCGCGGAGTTCTCATTTTTCCTTCGTCGGCAGAGTCTTCTCGTTTCTGTAGATCGGATGCGTGGGTTTGCCTTCGCTGAATGTGATGCCGAAAATCACTAACAGCGTGAATCCCAGCAACGCCAGTAGTCCGAACATAGCCGTAACCACATCTCCGAAATCCATGCATGGTCCAGCGCTGCTACTTCGCAAATCCCTAACGAGATCTGCTGCGCGAGTATGCACGCTGGATTCCACCGATACCGCCCCATCGCCTTAATCCGGAGCAATTCGGCAAGTGTATTGGTAGCGAATTCAGCAGCCAGGAGAGCGCCGATACCAATGCACCGATGTTCGCTTAGCGATGGCGCCGGCAGTCTCTCAGTGGAGAACGATTGGCCTGGTCCAAGTTCGTGTCGAAAGGCGATCAATAGTTCAGCTCTCGACAGCTGTTGACCCTAACTTAGCGGTGCGCCTTTCGAGCTTGTCCAGAGCTTGTTGAATCCACAAAGCTGACGAGTCCGTTTCGCTTTGGTGTTTCGCTTGCCTTTGCTCAATGCGAGAGCTGCGAAGAATTCTTGGAATCAAGTCGCGACGGCAAAGGCCGTTGGTAGGAGAATAAGTATGGCTAAGATCATCGAGTTCTATGTTCCAGATCCTTTCCCCAGAAAAGTGAAGTGGGTTCCTTCCGAACAGCGGGGACGGGTGATCGAGTTTCCAAAATCGGTCAAGAAGTCAGCCTGAGTGCGCTGGGCAAAACGCCCGAGGCAACGGCGGCGATAGTTTGACGATACGGACATCAGCGTGGAACACGTTCGCGCGATGGCGGAAGTGGCAGAGATCTGAGAGCGATATACGTATGTCCGCAGGCGGCAGAATCACGGAAGTCCTGAAATCTGGCACGTACGAAATTTTGACCTGGGCCCATCGTAGCCGGTTTGACCAGCTACTTCTTAATGAGTTTCCGAACTGCATCGCTATATTGTTTTCCACTGCTCAATCGAGTGCCGTTATGCAACTCAAGCTGATAGGTTCCGCTCAGAAAAGGACGGACCGCGGCAATTCGCGATACATTCACGATCCGGCAACGATGAATTCGTAAGAATTTGTCCGGGCTGAGAGCGTTCTCCAAGTTGGTGAGAGTCTCTCCCATAATGTGGTGTTTTGAGCCGCAATGAAGCAGGACATAGTTGTTGGCCGATTCGATCCAGTCGACCGTATCCACCGGCACTAGACTAAAACCCTCGCCATTTCGGAATGCCAGCCGCTCCGGCCATTTGCGCTCCTTCATTTCGAGGAGCGCCTGCAGTTGGCGCGCGAGAGAAGCCTCCCGCTGGGCCGAGATTCGTTCGCGCGCTCGCCCGATCGCAGCTCGCAGCCGGGCGTCGTCAAACGGCTTTAGCAGGTAATCGACGGCATTCAGCTCGAACGCGCTGACCGCATATTGGTCGTAGGCGGTTACAAAAATTACGGCGGGCATACGTTGCGGGCCGACGTCGCGCACTACATCAAGCCCGGCGCAGTCCGGCATCTGCACATCGAGCAGGACAAGATCCGGGCGATCGGAAAGAATCGTATCGATGGCTCGCAAACCAGAGTCACATTCCCCAGTGATCTCGATTCCCTCGCAGGCGGAGAGGCCGTTACGGATGCCCTGTCGAATTAGAGGTTCGTCGTCAACGATCAACACTCGCAAGTTGCTCACTGGGGGTGCTCTCCTCGCACGGCTGATCCTTTCGCTGATACGGAATCGCGATGCGGACCTCGGTTCCACCTTCGTCCAGCTTCCGGATTACGAACTGATGATCTCCTGGGAATATTCTGGATAGCCTTTCCCTGGTGGAGCTGAGCCCAATGCCAATGTTGGACTCACCCGACCATTCGGGAGGAACCCCAACTCCATTGTCGGCAACCGTCAGCACCAGTTGGGCGCCGTCCAGCATGGCGCGGATTGCGATTGTGCCGACTTGAGACATCCCTCGGAGACCGTGAATGATGGCATTTTCGACCAGAGGCTGAAGCAGGAAGCTCGGGATTAGAGCTTCGTCGGACCCCGGAGCTACATCCACCAAAATCTCGAGCCGATCTCCGAACCTCATTTTTTCGACGGCTAGATAATCTCGGACTAAGGCCATTTCTTCGCTTACCGTTGTCTCCGCTGAAACGTTACCACGGAGTGCGGAACGGAGGAGGTCACCTAATCGAACCAGCATTTGACTCGCGAGCTTTGGATCCTGCTGCGTAAGAACAGAAATATTCTGCAAGGTATTGAATAGGAAGTGGGGGTTGAGCCGCATCCGCAAGTTTTCCAATTCCGCCTGTCGCAGACTGGCTTCGAGCTGCGACTTCTCCAAAGCCAGTTGGGTTGCCTGGCGCGCTTGGCGATGGAATTGAATGAAGTGCCGGATCGCGCAAGCGGCGGAGAAGGTGCACCAAAAGGAAAATTCTTCAAAGCAGAACTCGACCCACGGAAATTGCAAGAAGAAGCCGGAAAGCGAGGGCGGTTGCCCGAATAAATAGTTGACCCCAAAGTTCAGCAGGGTTCCCATCAGCAGTGCGGCATAGGAAAAGAACAAACTGGCAAGAACAACAATCCCTAAACTTCGCTTCCAGGCATTGCTGGCCAGCGGAAACCGTTCCTCGATCCTGAAAATAGCCGGTGTTAGTACAGCCCAGGGGTAGAAGCAGCCTAACCACGAGAGCAGGTCGGGCCATGATCCGATGGGCCACTCGAATGGATGGGTAGACTCGAAATAGTGGCGGGCATAGCCCACAATCGCAATCGCCGTCCACGCCAGCCACACCCTCACTAAGAAATGTGTCTTCTTCCCGTCTTTTGGCAAAGCGCCTTTAGCCATAGAAGCTCCCTGGATCCGGCTCGTCGTGCAATTCTGGCTCCGTCAATGCCGTAGCGCAACGGAAACCGGGCGAACGCACCTTTTTCGCTGGCGAAAACCTTTTCGCGTGACTTCAAACCCTACCGTCTCCTTAATTCGGTGTTGTCCGCTGTTTTTCTGATAGCAAAATCAGCCTTGCTGATTTCCCCCACTACTGTCTTGCGCCTGCCAAGAAAATTCGGCCGTTGACCCATTTTAAATTGCCGGCAAAGTCATGTGCTGACAGATTCGGCGCATGACAATCGTCAAATGCTTCGACCGGTTATCGAGGTCCACAGTCCACGCGTGCCTGCTCTGTATGGTCACTTTCTGGGGCACCTGTCTGCCTGCGAGTGCTGCGTTGCAGGGCGGGCAAAGTCATGCTCTCGCAACCCAAGAGTTCTTCTGCCGCGCTGGATATGACCGCCAGAAATGCGAACAGCACATCGCCCAACTGAAGGCGGTATTGATCCAGTATCCGGTGGGGACACCGGAGCATTGGAGGTGGGTGGTCGTTCCTTCCGAGGATTGGCAGCCGTTAGTTCAAAGCCTTCACCTGAACCGCGAGAGCCCTGCATTTAGCGACATCACGGAGCGCGAAACATTCCTGGAAGATGCCCTATTCTTTGTCCAGCCGAGGCGAACCGATGAACTGGTACGGCATTTTCGTACTCCCTTCGACCAACTGCTTTCCGCAGCTGTGAGCCACGAACTGGGACATGCGATTTGTCATGGCAGCAGCGAAGCGATCGCAAATCGTGTCGCTGAACAGTTGCGCAGCGGAAAACATCCCGATTGCGCGGGGAATATGAAATCGCTCACCCCGATCGACGAATTGTATTTGCACAGCCAATCACCAGGCTTTCCCCGTTTCTAGCCAGGGGGCAAAAACCACGTTGGCCACTTAGCAAAATCATACTCGAAGACCCTGCAAGCTCAGGTTCAGTTTGCGTATTCCATCGTGGATCTGATGCGCGTTGGTGCCGCCGTAGCCAAGAATCAGCCCGGTCCTTGCCTGCGGCCTCAAATAGCAGGTCGATAACGGCGTTGCCGAGATCCCCCTCCGGGCAGCAGCTTTCGAGACCGCCACATCGTCCGCGCCGGACGGCAGCAATGCCGCTAGATGCATCCCTGCTTCAGCGCCAATCACCTCGAGCGAATCCCCCATTTGGGCGCGGATCGCCTTTACCAGCGCTCTGCGACGCTCCATATACAACATCCGCATGCGGCGTATATGGCGAGCAAAGTGCCCCTCGCGGATAAAATCGGTCATGACCAGCTGATAGAGAGTCGATGAAAAGACATCGGCGGCGTCCCGAGCGGCACAAAATGCGGGTAAGAGGTCCCTGGGAACAACCACGTAACCCAGGCGCAGGGCGGGAAACATGACTTTGCTGAAGGTCCCAACATAAATAACCCTCGCGTCTGTGTCCAGGCCTTGTAACGAAGCAATCGGGCGGCTGCCGAACCTGTACTCGCTATCGTAATCATCTTCGATAATCCAGGCACCGTTGCGAACCGCCCAATTCAGGAGAAGCATACGGCGCGTGGCACTCATCGTCATGCCGAGAGGATATTGATGCGAGGGCGTGATATAGACGGCACGCGCCTCTGGGCCATGACGAATGAACTCCGATACGTTCATTCCTTCCTGATCCACCGGAACTGGAATCAACTGAGCGCCGGCGGCTAGGAAGGCCTGTCGTGCGCTAGGATAGCCCGGCTCTTCTATCCCGACCCGGTCTTCCGGATCCACCAAAACCTGTGCGGTAAGCTGCAAACCCTGCTGCGACCCCGTAGTCACCATAATCTGCGATGGGTCGCATCGCACCGCGCGAGCTGCCCCCAGATATTCCCCGATTGCCTCGCGGAGCGGCAAATATCCCATGGCATCGCCATAGCCCATGATGCCCTGGGCCGGCTTTCGAGAATGCCGCGCCACCAGTTTCGACCAAACTCCCAGCGGAAAATGGTCCAGCGCGGGCAAGCTTACCCGGAACGCACCTACGATGTTCAGCCACGACTGCGTAGGCAAGTGCGTCAATGCGACTGCGCGGCGCGAAATTCGCCGCAGACCTACCTTCCTAATTATTTCCTCTGGGAACGTCTTCTGCCCTTTTCCGAGCGTTGGCCTCGCCATATCGTCGGGGATGGATCCAGCTACACATGTGCCAGCTCCAACGAAAGTTTCGAAGTACCCTTCGGCGAGCAATTGCTCGTATGCGTTCAAGACAGGGATTCGAGAAATCTTCAGCTCGGCGGCCAGGCTTCTGGTTGACAGCACTCGCTGCCCCGGCCGCATTTGACCGATGACGATGGCGCGCCGGAACCACTCGTACAGCTGGCGATGTATGGGAATTTTCGCGCGGGAGTCAATCGTAATTGGTGGGAGGAACGTGGCAGGAACGCGTTTCATTCCACGGCAAACCTTAAGTGGTTATATCGTAACACGTCAAAGTGGCTATTGTGGGAGACCACTACGTGGCCTTAGCTTGGTCTGACAGTCACGAAGGATCGCACAGATTCATTAAGGAGGCGGTAATGAACCCGCTAAAACATATTCGAACTTATCTTCTCCTGTGCAGCGCCGTTGCCGTTTTGCACCCTCTCCATGGATTCGCACGGCAGACTTCGGAGGCCTCGACAGCCGTTCAACCAGCTATAGAAAAGGATGGGCAGCACGATTTCGACTTCGAGATCGGTACCTGGAAATCTCACGGATCACGCCGCCTCCATCCCTTGACGGGGTCAGACGCCTGGGCCGAATTTGACGGTACCTCGGTCGTTCGGAAGATTTGGAATGGACGCGCCAATCTCGTGGAACTCGAAGCCGATGGACCCGTAGCAGGTCACATCGAAAATCTGTCTCTTCGTCTTTACAATCCGCAATCCCACCAGTGGAGTCTTTATTACGCCAGCAGCAAGAGTGGTGCCCTCAGCATGCCCGCAACAGTCGGCGAGTTCAAGAATGGCCGTGGAGAATTTTTCGACATGGAACTGATCAACGGCAGAAATACTTTAGTTCGAAATGTCTGGTCAGACATCACTCCGAATTCTTGCCATTTTGAACAAGCTTTCTCCATTGATGAGGGCAAGACTTGGGAAGTGAACTGGATCACGACCGACACCCGAGTAAACGACGATTCTTCACAGAAGAATTCGGAAGCGCCGAGGACCAGCCTTGAACAGAGTTCCGCAGAAAAGGATGGGCAACACGATTTCGACTTTGAGATCGGCAGTTGGAACATTCACTTATCCCGCTTGCAGGATCGCTTGGCAGGCTCCACGACCTGGGTCGATTTTGATGGCACTTCCGTCACCCGAAAGGTTTGGAATGGGCGTGCCAACCTGGAAGAATTCGAAACCGATAGCTCACAGGGTCATATCGAGGGTCTGACCCTCCGGATGTACAATCCCCAGTCCCACCAGTGGAGTATCTATTGGGCCAACGGCAAGGATGGCATCCTTGCTCAACCCATGATCGGCGAGTTCAGGAATGGACGCGGCGAGTTCTTCGATCAGGAGCCATGGAAAGGGAGAGCCGTCTATGTTCGATTTATTTGGTCGGACACTACTACGAAATCGCCGCACTTTGAACAGGCATTCTCGGATGACGGAGGCAAGACCTGGGAGGTGAACTGGATTACGAATCAGACGCGAGTGAATGATGAATCTGCCAAATCGCACTGAACTCGCCGCGCAAAGATTCCCGCCGAAAACCGCGAATCGAGTCTTAATTGGACTTGTGGCCGCCATCGCAGCTTGCCATCTAATGGTTGCGCAGTCCGGTCAATCAGCGACGCAAGCAGCCATCGAACCCTCGGCCCACTTAAGCGACTTTCAGGTTCTTGAATTCCGCCGATATACCATCAAAGAGGGAGAGCGCGAGCATTTCGCTCAGTATTTCGACACTTATTTCCCCGATGCGCTTCAGGAACTCGGGACAATCGTCGCCGGCGATTTCTTTGAGCGAAAAAATCCATCCGGCTTTACCTGGATTCGAGGGTTCCACACTCTTGAAGATCGCGCCGTGGCCAACGCGCAGTTCTACGCCGGGTCCGTCTGGAAAGAACATAAGAAAACGATGAACGATCTCATCGTTGACTCCGACAACGTAATGTTGCTTCGTCCGTTGAGCCCCGAACGAGGCATCCCGATTCTGCCGGCGGTCGATCCCATCGTCGAGGCCAATGGTGCTCAAGGCATCGTGGTCGCTCAAATATTCGCAGTGAAGGCCGACAGCGTCGAAGCTTTTGCCAAAGCCGCGGAGCCGACGTTTGCCAGCTATCGAGCCGCAGGCGTGCGCGAAGCTGGCGTGCTGGTAACCCTGGATGTGCCGAATAACTATCCCCAGCTGCCAATCCGAACCGACGGTCCATTTCTGGTGTGGCTCGGCGTCCTCAAAGACAACCAGATGCTGGAAAACGAGTTTAATCCGTTGGCCGAGCGCTCTCTTCAGTCGCTCTCTGCGACAGGCTTGATCAGGGGGGCGTCAGAGTCGGTCGTTCTCGATCCCGCCCGCCGCTCGCGCTTGCGCTGGTTACCCTGATGATCGAGATCAAACCTAACTGAATGCCCACCTCACTAACCCGCGCCTCGCAGCAGCGGTGGCGGGAAACCCCGCGCGCTGTGTGCCTGTACAATCCGTCTCCCGGTACAATGCCGGCATCTGACATACAAGAAATACTTGGTCGCGTATCCCCAGAATAGCCAGAAGCGCCCAGCTCGCAGCTACGCCCACTACGATGCCAAGGATTGGCAATTCCCGGAGGTGCGGCTTTAACGAATTAAACCCGAAGGATGTAATCCTCGATGACGTTTCCGGCATCATTAGGTTGGTGTGGCGAGGTTCCGGAAGAAGCCGTGCCGTGGAACAATTTAAGAGACCGAGGCAATTGGTAGACAGTGGCCGGGGGCTGAGGCGTCGGCGGTCAGAAACCGGTGTTCTAAATAGGTCAAAAGCATTGTGAGAACTGTGGCTTGTTGAAAGGAGACAGCCGTGATCAAAGTCACAATTGACGGCCGTCAGTTGGAAGCTCAACCCGACGAACTGCTTATCGACTTGATCGAGCGTTCGGGAGTTTCCGTTCCTCATGTCTGCTACCACCCACAACTGGGCCCGGTCCAGACATGCGACACCTGCATGATCGAGGTCAACGGCCGTCTAGTGCGCTCGTGCGCTACCGCGGTCGCGGATGGAATTCAGGTCATGACCAAATCCGCCAAAGCATCAGCCGCGCAAGTGGAGGCATTTGATCGGATTCTTTCCAATCACCTGCTCTACTGCACAGTCTGTGACAACAATAACGGAAACTGCGTCGTCCACAACACCACGAAACTACTGGTGATTGAACACCAAACCATTCCGTTTCGGCCAAAGCCTTACGAAGTCGACACCACGAACCCGTTTTACCGTTATGATCCCAGCCAATGCATTCTTTGCGGCCGCTGCGTCGAAGCGTGCCAGAACGTTGAGGTCAATGAGACCCTCTCCATCAATTGGGAAGATCCGAATCCGCGCGTGCTCTGGGACGGAGGCTCAACCATTGGCGAATCGAGTTGCGTCTCCTGTGGTCATTGCGTGACGGTTTGCCCCTGCAACGCCCTGATGGAAAAATCCATGCTGGGACATGCCGGTTTCCTGACCGCAATCAGAAAGTCGGCCCTTGAAGGCATGATTGACGTGGTCAAGGGAGTTGAGCCCGAAACCGGATACGGAGCGATCCTTCAAGTTTCCGAGGCGGAACATGCCATGCGCGAACATCGCATTCGCCGCACCAAGACGGTTTGCACGTATTGCGGTGTTGGCTGCAGCTTCGACGTATGGACAAAAGACCGCTACATCTTGAAAATTGCGCCTGAGCATGGTCCCACCAACGGCATCTCCACCTGCGTCAAAGGCAAGTTCGGTTGGGGACACATCAACAGCGAGGACCGCCTCACCTCACCACTCATTCGCGAAGGAGACAAGTTCCGCAAGGCAACGTGGGATGAGGCGCTGACCCTGGTTGCGCAGAAACTCTCCGAACTTAAAGCGTCGAACGGTCCGGATTCATTGGCGTTCATCGCATCTTCCAAGTGCACGAACGAAGAAGCCTATCTCATGCAGAAGTTGGCGCGGGCGGTGATTGGGACGCATAACGTCGACAACTGCTCGCGCTACTGCCAGGCACCCGCAACCACTGGATTGTTCCGCACGGTCGGCTACGGCGGTGACTCCGGTTCGTTCACCGACATCGAACAAGCCGATCTGGTGATCATCATTGGCAGCAATACCGCTGAATCCCATCCAGTACTGGCCACGCGCGTCAAAAGCTCACACAAGCTCAACGGACAAAAGCTGATCGTCTCGGACATCCGCGAGCACGAGATGGCCCGCCGCGCGGATCTTTTTATTCATCCCAAGCCCGGGACCGATATTGTCTGGCTCTGCGCCGTCAGCCGCTACCTGCTTGATCATGAGCTGGCGAACTCCAAGTTCCTCGATCAGTGGGTCAACGGCCTCGAAGCCTACCGCAAGAGTCTTGAGCCGTTCACCATGGAAGCGGCTTCGCGCATCACCGGCTTGCCCGAAGAGACGATGCGCGCCGTTGCCCAAATGATCGTCGACGCCAAGAAAGTCTGCATTCTTTGGGCAATGGGAATCACGCAGCACAGTCATGGTTCGGACGCTTCGACCGCAATCTCCAATCTTCTGCTGGTGACCGGAAATTACATGCGTCCTGGGACGGGCGCCTATCCGCTGCGTGGACACAATAACGTTCAGGGCGCGGGCGATCATGGCGCAGCACCGAACACCTTGACCGGATACCAATCCGTGGACGATCCTGAGGTGCAAAAACGCTTTGAAGCTGCGTGGAAGGTCAAATTGCCTTCCACAAAAGGTCTCGACAACCATCAGATGGTGGACGCGATCTATCAGGGCAAGCTCAAAGCAATGTACCTGATCGGCGAAGAGATGAGCATCGTCGATTCCAACGCGAACTACGTCGGCGATGCTTTCGCCAAACTCGACTTCTTCGTCGTCCAGGATATCTTCTTCAGCGAAACCTGCCGCTTTGCTGATGTCGTCCTGCCCGGCGCACCAAGCCTTGAGAAAGAAGGCACGTTTACCAGCACCGAGCGGCGAATCCAACGGCTCTACCAGGTTCTCGAGCCGCTCGAAGGTTGCCGTCCCGATTGGAAGATCATTCAGGATGTGGCCAATCACCTTGGCGCCAACTGGGATTACCAACATCCTTCCGAAGTGATGGACGAGATCGCATCGCTGACGCCGCTTATGGCCGGCGTCAGTTACGCGAGGCTCGAAGGATACAAATGCTTGCAGTGGCCGGTTGCTCCGGATGGCAGCGATCAGCCTCTCCTCTACACCAAGGACTTCCCGTTTCCAGATGGAAAGGCTCGGCTGTTTCCGCTTTCGTGGATGGGTGTGACCGATGCTCCCAACGCGGAGTTTGATCTGCACTTGAACAACGGCCGCTTGCTCGAACACTTCCATGAGGGCAACCTGACTTATCGCAGTGAAGGAATTCGCGAAAAGGTTCCCGACGTTTTTGTCGAAGTCTCGCCCGAACTGGCGGAGGAGCGGAGCATACAGAGCGGAACCTGGGTGCAGTTGATTTCGCGTTACGGCCAGGTGCGAGTTCGCGCGCTGGTCACCGACCGGGTCAAGGGCCGCGAGCTGTACATGCCGATGAACTCGGTCG
>Ga0207044_1022_pt1 | contig 41609 bp, 32 predicted proteins | sample Alteio_BWMinCont_68_FD_153300 | JGI IMG/M metagenome (GOLD analysis project Ga0207044, IMG submission 153300) | Enriched cells from forest soil in Barre Woods Harvard Forest LTER site, Petersham, Massachusetts, United States -... | ecosystem: Environmental > Terrestrial > Soil > Temperate forest >... | reverse complement strand
AAAGTTGTCTTGGCCGGGACTGCATTCGGGCAAATCCTTGAATTTGAAGAAAGGGCCGCCGCCCATATCGACCCCTATGTCGGTGTAATGAGGAGCCAGCTGCAGCGCTTCAGAAAACGCAATCAGGCGATCCCGCTCCAGATTTGGGAAGAGCTGGTTGTAGGGTAGGTAATTGTAACTATTGACATCGAGGCTATTCCCAAAATTCTGCCCGGCTCCGGAGTCCGCAGTTGCGAATAGGTGTAGGCCTGGTTTTGAGATGCCTGCTCTCTTGCCTAAGCTCGGCTGCAACGAGCTTGATACCAGACCTCCTTCCCAGAATGAGTTATTGAAAACTACCTGATATAGCTGGTTTAGCGCCGCAGTCCGCAAAATCTTTGGGTAGGCATTGTCGGTCGCGATCGGCTTCCACCAAGATTCCACAGCGGCAAGGTTTCGGTCATGATCATTCAATGCATCTAGAGCAATGGCTTTGCTCTGGCGGAATGGATAAGATTTCTGAATGTAGTCGTTTAGGGCCGTCTCTTTGCCGCCGTAGAAATTCGTATACCGGCGCATATAGACGATTTTGTTATCGACGAAGGAGACTTGGGGAAAGTCCCACGACAGAACGAACGGAATTGTGACTTCTTGGCCAGGCTGCAGTTCTACACTCACGGAGATTGCGGCCGCTGAGTGTGACTGATCAAGTTCGGAATTTGAAAGATTGCCATTGGTTTCAAATGCCCGGTAAATGTCCGACCCGTCGCCGCTACCATTCCAAGAAGTGGTGTAGGAGAACTCCGCACCTGCTGGAGGGCGCGCTGCGATAGTCCACTCTGAGATTTTGGAATCCGGTGTGTTATCAATTCCATCTGAACTGAGAGTGACGCCTTTAATACCGAGAGAATCATCCGAAAAAGACGTCGAACTCAGTCCCGATCGAACCGTAGACGGTGTCCGTCCTTCATGCGGACTGGCATTTGGCATGGTGAACATCGCCGAAATCCTCGTAAGCTTCGCCGTACGATTCACCAAGCGCAAATCGAAATAGGCCATAGGCAACGATGACCGTCGATCTTCTCTTGCCACTATGGGAGAAAAGAATCGCAACGATATACTGGTTTGGAACGGTGTGTAATCGATCCAGCCGAAAGGATAAAGCGCGGCGTACTGTCCTTCTCCTGAACCTAATGCATGCCACGCTGAAAGGAGGCCACCCCAGGATCGGCCCTCGATGGGGCCCTTGTTTCCCTCGCCTTGAGGGCCACCCGCCGCGAGAGTCTTTATAGTTGCCTGTCCGTCGCCCACTTGTTCACGGATATGAAACGCAGCTTGAGGGACGACACGGACCTCCCAGCGCTCATCAGCACCCCCTCCGAAATTCCACGGACCAAATGTGCCCGCCTGATTGATCATGAAAGATCCGGCCCCTATGCCGCCGAGAGGAATGCCGAGACCGGCTATGCTCATCGGATACCCGCCTTTGAGGGTTTCAAGCATAGTAGGTTTTGCGCCTACACAAACCTGGGAAACGTTAGAACTACACGGGGCCGGCGCTATCTTACCGAGCGGACGAACGAGGGCTGTATCTGGTATTTCGAAGAGGCTTCCGTGCTTATCTGGGTCGATGCCATTGGACTTGGCGCTAATGCGCTCCCGCCCGGAAGTTCCTTTGGAAACGACATTCTGCTGCGCACCGCCGAAAGCGCAATTGCTAAGAATCAGAGTGGCTATCGCGATCGAGGCAATGATGCCGACTCTGAAGAGGTTGTTATCGATTTTCATTTGACCTCCACCCTTCGTTGTACTCGGAATTGAACCGCAGTTGCTGGAAGGCAAACCAATTTGCCGCCGTTACTGATTGCAACCGGAACGCCCGCGATGTGCCCTCCATATCCGAATCGACGTCGGGCCACACTGTGGTCTGCCCTTGTGAAACACTCGGCCCATCGACCACGGGAACAGAATCACTTCGCCATTCATGTGCGAACTAAGAAACTCAATGCCCTTTGTCTTTTGCATCGTCTGGGGAGCCTGGCAGAATTAGTCTGAGAGAAGTGCACTCATCTTGCTGGCGATTGAGCGCGTCGCACGCAGCGGGCTTAGCCGATAGAATTTGTCCATCAGATTTGCGTCTCTACCCACAAACACATGGTGGGCGTTCTCTTCAATACCCCGGACTATTATCCGTGCGGCATCAGCCGCCGAAAGTGCTTGAGAGCGCTTGCCATTCGAGGATGTCTCCGGATTGCCTAAACCTGAATTCTCGCGTATGTTCGTCGCGATCGCTCCGGGGAAAACAACTGTCACTCGAACATTGGTCTGGGCCAGTTCGGATGCCAGGCCCTCAGACATGAGCTTGACCGCAGCTTTGGCTGCGCAATAGATGGTCTGGCCCGGCACAGAGACAAAACCTCCCATGCTTGAGAGGTTCGCTATGTGCGCTTCCGGTCGATTAAGAAGAATGGGGAGAAAGGCTTTTATGACGTAGAGCGTGCCATAGAAATTGACGTTGAAAACGCGCTCAATGGTCGCAAGGTCGAGATCATTTAGTTTTACAAACGGTTGAATGATGCCTGCATTATTGATAACGCCGTCCACTTTCCCGAAATGCTCAAGTACTTGATTCGGGAGTGCGTCGACCGCTAATTTGTCCGTGACATTTGTGACAAATCCGGCAAATCTGCCTCCAATGTTCGAGGCAAGATTGGCTGTCTCGTCGAGCGAGGTCTTGTTCAGATCCACGCCCGCCACGAGCGCTCTCTTCGAAAGCAAGTGAAGCACGAGTTCTCGTCCTATCCCGCTCCCTGCGCCTGTAACGACTATTGCTTTATCGGCAATCTTCATTTGTCCTTCCCGCCTCGCTCTTAGCTCGCCGCTGATCTACCTTTGGACATTCCGCTACCTACTCTGCGCACTCGACCATCGCCGGTTCCTTCACGCGGGGCGCTAAGTTGAAAATTATTGCACTTGACGCTTTCCATCTTTAGTTTCCATTCGCTGGCTGTCGATATGTCCGGCCATCGACCGTCGTTGTGAGCGACCCGGTTGCTTGAAAGATGTTGGCGAGAATGTCGATTGTCAGATTGAAACCGTCAGCGCTCGTGAGCTTTGTCGCTGAAACCTTGCCACTCTGGATGAGGTTTGATCGCCAGACAAGTGCATCTGTGGTCGGCTTGGGATGGCTCTCGGCTACTCTCTCGGTGCCATTGATGATATTTCCTGGGGTGTCTGAATAATCGGAGTAGACCACAGATACGCCTGATATCGCGCTATGGTCAGGCGCGTCTTGAATGGTCACCTTGGCCCAACCGGACAAAGCTCCCTTCAGTGTGTAAGTTCCTTCCGCGATTCGGGCACGGCTCGGAGTGCGGCTGCTCGGCACGTAGGGAGTTCCCCATGGCACGACATCGGAGACCGGTGCAGGCGGCACAATAGCGATCGGCCTTCTGTTAGTGAATCGCGCCATCATCACGCGGTAGCGACGGCCACCAGGTTCAGTTGATTGCGGACAAGGCAGCGGATTGGAACCGCCACATGCGGGGCTTGTCACTTCGGTCTGCCAATACACCACGCGCGTACCGTCTGGCGACCAGCGGGGGTCGGCCATGGCGTTCCAGTTGGGGTCGCTAATGCTTCCGGGTTTGCCGTCGCCGGCGTTGAGTTGTTGACCTTGGTAATTGCCACGGTCGCCATCATGGTCAAGCAGGTAAGGCTGAAAGAATCTGCGCTCACCATTATTGCGTACTGAGGAAACTGCGCCTGACGTAAGCAGGTCAGTGATCGGTGGGACTCCGCGCATGGCGGCGAGAAACATTTGACGGTCGGAGCCGCGCGTGTCTTCGACCACCATCCATTTGTCATCTGGAGAGGCGTCGATCGGATCGGCGTACTCTGGATTGTCCGTCAAGCGCCGCACTCTGCCAGTGGGCATGTCCGCAGCGAAGAGGTCGATATTCGATGATTCGAACGGGTATCCGACGTAGAAGACCTCGCGGCCGTTCCTGCTGAATCCGCGGAACTCCCCAATTTCGATCCCGTTGTAATTAATCTTCAACTGGCTAGCGTGCTCAGGATCAACGGTAAGTACCCGATTCTGGAGACCGTCCTGGAAAAGCCTCGTGACGTGACTCAGTTCATACCGCGGCGCCTTCGGTTCCCCGGTTTCAGGCGATGGATTAAATTCAAGACGGCCAAAATAGCCGAACTGATCGAATCTCCCGTTAGCTATCGAAATAGCGTTGAATCCTAAATGTACGTTGTCCGGATGCAGTCGCAATTCACGGATGCTTCCTCCTTTTCCAGTGCCGTCCGCATGAACATTCCACCGGATTGGATAAATATGGATTTGTTCCGGAGTACACCGATCGTCTGCCAGTTTGAACGGCGAACAGTCTATGACATTTGTTCCTGCTAGGCTTCGTTTGCCATCGAGGAATGACTGCGGATAGTCCCAGGCTGAGTTCGTATCAACTGCGTTCTGGACAGGGACTCCGCAGGTCAGGCACTTCCATGGGTCGCCATTCGGAAACTTTCCTCCGTCAGCTTTCACGAGAATGATTTTCCAGCCTTGATAGATATACGTTGGTTCTGGCGCGGGAGGCGCACCGGTGAATTTCACTGCCACCAGAACATGACGCCCGTCGGGAAGAAAGCTACCTGACTGGGCTGCGTTGATGCAGCCGGTTCGATTCGGATTGACTACCTCAGTGCATGCACCCGGGCCGTCTGAGGGCGCTGCCGGCGGCAGAGGCATCTCGGTCACTTGAATCTTTTCCGGAGCCGGTGCCTTGGGAGCGGGCGAAACTTCTGACGCAGTGATTCTCATCGCGGAAATTACAGCCAGCACAATGGTGAAAACAAAAAGGGAGAAACGATTTCTATTGGGCCTCACGGCATTTCCTCCGGGTTGACAGCGCACTCAATTTGAGCGACCTTCTGCTCAAGCCCCTGCGACTGGGAGTTCTCGCCCACTTCGCGACAGAAGTCTGGAGTTGCGAGAGGCGCGAACCACCTCAACGGTATTGCTATTTGACAACCACTCGAACCCGTCCGAGGTTTTGCACTCGCGCGAAGACTGCGGACGCATCTCCTTCTCGCTGGGATGATGCTCTGAGTGCGGGGAAGTAGGTGCCAGGTTTGGCGAAGCTGTGAGTCATGGTCAGAGTGACACTCGATCCTGATGGATTCGATTTACTTTCTGAGATCTGCTGTACTGCCGAATAAGTGCCTTCACCCTCAAAATCCCACTCCGCACCGACAATCTTTCCAGTACTCGGCGGTAGTTCGATGGTTGCCGAAAACTTCACTGGCTGCCCAACCGACACTTCAGCGCGAACAGCTCCGTTTGCAGTCAAAGAAACGACTGGTTGTATTCCTAGTCGTTCGGCGGCAGTCGAGGGAACAACGATCTGACCATCTACCACCTTATAGCTGGTGCTGGGCGGCGGCGGAACTCCCTTCTCTACCCACGCACTGACGTCACGAAGAGCCTGGTACAGCACGCCGAGATAACTGACGAGCCGGGTGGGATCGACGGGCGGATATTCGTCGCCGTGTACGGCGTGGTCCGTGAACCAGAGACGAAAACTATTGTCCAGCTGCGCACCCAAATTCTCTTTCACCTTGGTGCGGTACCAATCGGCCTGCCATGGAAATGCGTCCTGATCCATGAGACTTTCGACCACGATCATCTTGCCCTTGAATTTGCCACTCTGAAGAGACCCGGCCCCGCCGTATGTGATCATCGGCCCTACGAGCTTCGGCCGCTGCGGATAGATCGGCTTTCCGTCAGGACCGCGAAACTGGTCCCAGACGTAGAAATCCGATGTAGGCACTTGGTGACGGTGGTAGGTCTGCGCCGCCAGAAAATCGGAGTTGTCGATCTTAACCTCGTCCCCAACCTTAATTGACTTCAGGAGCTGCGAATTATCGCCCGCGAATGGATTCACGCCTGGTACTACGGTATTGCCGACAATCTTCGAGACCGTGACCTCCTTGCCTGCTCCCTCGCCGCTCTGAATCAGCAAAAAGGCATCGCTCAAAGATCTGCTCGGAACGTTCTCCACTTCGAAGACCACAGGTGCTTCTGCTTGAAATTGATTCCAGGCCGTATCCACACCGCCTCGCGCCTTAGCCGCTTGATCGCCATTGCCAGTCGAAATGACCTTCGTAATCCTGGTCTTCAGCTGCACTCGCGCTTGTTGCAGAGACTTCGGTGGATTTGCGCCTAGATAGCCAGGGACTGTCCAAAAATCCTGGTTGAAATAGGTCGGATCTTGGGCGCGCACCAGATTGAACAAAATGGGGAACGCTCCCTCGCCTAATGTCTTGTAGTCGAACCAGGCCGTCGGCGGAAAACCCATCCGAGTCACTTCTTGTAGCGCCTCTTTCTGCTCCGGATCGAGATCTCGATACATATCTCCGCTTCCTCCCGGCTCCACAGCGTCAAGGATCGAAGGGAACTTGTCCCACAGCAGACGCATGGCATAGATGCGCACTGTGAAAACGTTGGGAATGGCTTGCGGTGATCCGATGACATACGGCACGACACCGTCCCACACGTCGGTATTCTCGAATCCGCTTATCGTCTTGAAGGCTCCGCCGCTTCCCCCCCAAGCGTAGCCGTAGGTCCGGTGAGGACCATACATTTCTGCGGCGACCGTTCTGGAGTACTTGGCTGCAGCGGCATTCACTCGAAAACCCGAAACAGAAGGATTCATCATGGCCGTCGGGCCGCCTTCGTTTGTCTCGATAAAGTAACCGCCACTCTCAATCGCAAAGCTGATCTGATCTTCTACCCCGGTTGCATGCTGCTCCAAGTTTTCACCGCCCGGAGCTGGCGTAATGTGCTGAAAGAAACGTCCTTGATATCGTTCCTTCGGTGGAAAGTAGAAAGAAAAACGCGCGTCAGTCCCTTTGAACCCGCCATGCACATAGCGGTGGCGCACGGGCTTGTCGCGCCATTCGTCCACATCGATGTACGGCTCCTTGAACATGGGATCGGCTGTGTCAGCTGCGTTGGCAGCCGGTGCTACGCCATTTTGTTGCGCACGTGTCAGACGCGAGCTGCTACTAACAAGAGCCAGAACCAAAATGACAACCGCCATAGAAGCTTCCGGAACGAATCTCTTTTGTCTTTTCATCACGTATCCACTAGTTTCCAGGTTCGATTGCTGCCCACTCTTCATGCCGTAGTGACGAGTTCGGCCGCCAATGATGTGCGTTGATCAACAACATCGCGAATCGGTCGGCTTTGAGACATTACCGGGCCGCAGGCGCATGGGGCCGGACCACCTAAAACGCGTATCCGGCCCAAGGTTACCTGTTGATCCCCGATTAGAACAGAAGCTTCAGCGAGAACTGAAGAATTCGAGGATCACGAGCGCCGCCGATCACTCCAAAATTGGCAGAGTTAAAATCCGAGCCGGGAGCATAAAAATTGGGATGATTCAGTACGTTAAATGCCTCTGCACGGAACATCAAATGGAGCCGTTCGGTACCTAGCGGGAACGTCTTCATCACAGCTGGATCAATGTGGATCCAGCTGGGGGAGCGGAAGCTATTCCGTTGAACATTGCCATAAGTTCCGGCGGCGTTGCTTTGAAACGCGGCCGCGTTGAGTTTTCCGTCCACATAAGCGGGTGCATGAGTCGTGTTCCAATCCGCTCGATCAAGGCCGAGTCCAGTTTGTGAGTTGCCTGCAGAATCGGTGATGCTGAAGGGCTGCCCCGCATCCGCCACCACCAAGCCACTCACGGTCCATGAGCCCGCGACGGTGCGCAAGAAGACGCCGTTCCCCTTCAGGTCAGGCGAGTTCCAGACCGCCGTGGTGCGGAAAGTGAGATCCTGGTCGAAGTCGCAGCGCCCATATCGAACACCAGGGAGGTATGCCCCGTTGGCGACGAGGTTGTCGCCCACACCCGTCGCACCAAATACGCCCGATGTGCTTGGCGGTAGCGATGCATCATCGAGACACTTGGACCAGTTGAAAGCTGAGACAAGATCAAGACCACCTTCACCGCGATGGTGGTATGTGGCGTTCAGGCCGTTGTAGCTTGAAGTTGAATTGCTGACCAGGGTAAGAAGTTGACCCAGGCCTTCTGAACTATAGGGCCGAGTCGACCCAGGTTTGGCAGAATTGCCATTATAGACCGGGAGGTTGGCATCGTAACTCTGCGCGATGTGGATTCCCTGAGTGCCAACATAGGCGAGTTCCATACTGTCGGAATTCGTAAATGCGTGCTGCAGCGACAAGGTCCACTGATTTACATATGCAGGCCGGAAGTTCTTGTCGATTGCGGAAGGGGAAAAGCCAATCTCTTTTGCGATGGCGAAGCTGACATCCGGGGGAGGTCTATAGCTGGCGTCATGGAATCCTTCCTCGAATGGATTGGGCAATCCTTGGGATGTCCAGGGAGCATCTACCGATTGCGAAGTTATGGGGTGGACTTGGAGGAAACTGCGAACGAATGGCGGAGCTGAAAATCCAAGCAGGCTCTGTAGCGGAAATTGAGTGGAATACATACCCCAGCCCGCGCGAAGCGCAGTATTGCCACTCTGGTCGAGTCTGTATGCTATTCCCAATCTGGGCTGCACTATCAGGTACTTCGAGGTAGTGCCGCCGTTGCTGCAGCCATGGTCGCCAGGATAGATCAGGCCTAGCGGTGCATTCGTGAATACTTGCGATTGCTGACCTGGATTCCAGCAGTCCATGTGGTTGCTTGCAGGGGCGTAAGGAAGATACGGATCCCAACGAAGTCCGCCCGTAAGCGTTATACGGCTGGAAGCACGGTACTTGTCCTCCGCGTAAAGGCCGAACAAATTGCCATCGATCTTTGAGTAGTTGCCATCGGCCTGGAGCCACTCATAAGGATGGCCCAGAATCAGGTCCGCATAACCGTTATTGTCAAGAGGACCATAGCCGCCGAAGAGGCTATTGAGACCGACGAAAACAAATGAAGGGTTCTGGCCTGTGTAGTTTGTCTGGTTCAAACTCACAATCCGAGCATCGACTCCAAGCGACAGTTCATGTTTGCGGAAGGGATGCATCACATCGACACTGTAGTCCCAGCTCGCACGAGTATTCTCGCCAAAAGAATTGGCGGATACAAAGAGGCCACCAAGCGCATAAAACGTTGGCAACGCGGGGTACACCCCGTCAGTTACGCCGGTGGCTCCAAGTTTCGTGAGACTGAGGTCGGCGAGGCTCGGAGCGGCGTAACCCTTGTTGTCGGCCTTCATCCAGGAAGCCCGCGCATCCGCGATCCACGAACCTGCTTTTGAGGTCCAGGTGTCCCCCAGTGTGAAGTCGTCCCAGAAGCCGCTGCTGCCGCCCTGGGCTGTCAGCGCATTCTTGCCGCTGGCCGTCTGGCTGCTGTTCGTCATTTCATCGGCAGGAGTCTTTGTGTGCTCGGAAAAGTACCGTGCAAACAGCCGGTGCTGTCCGAGGTTGTAATCGATCTTCGCCACCCATTGCGGGTCGTTGGTATCGTTGGGAACCGTCGTATTATAGTAAGCAAGTTTACCCCCCAGAGAATAGTTGGGCGGGGGGATGTACTTCATGAGATTGCTAACCACCGTACTCATCGGCAGTTGTACGATGTTGCCCGTAATGGCGCTCTTGAACTGTCCTGCCTGCATGTTTTCAGTAGGAGTGACAATTCCGACGTAAGAATCGATGAGGGTTTGCGCCCGAATAAGTGTTTGCTGATACGAACCGAAAGCAAACAGCTTGTTCTTTATGATCGGTCCACCCGCGGCGAAACCGAACTGATTCCGCTTCAAGGTGTCGGGAGTTGTGGCAAAGTAATTCTCGGCATTGAAGAAGCCGTTCCGGATAAACTCAAACACGGATCCATGGACTTGGTTCGTACCGGACTTGGTGACAATATTGACCGCGCCGCCTGGCGCGGATACGTAACGGGCTCCATAGGACCCAGTCACAACGGAGAACTCCTGTGTCGCATCCGGATTCGGGAAGGGCCCGCCGATTACGTTGTAGGGATCGACGTTCCCAGCTCCATCCAGCGAGAAGTAGGTTCCACCGGGACGAACACCATTGGTCGTCGGAGCACTCTCGTCGCTGAGCACGGAGCCCCCTGCCGCCACAGTACTGTTCGGATTTGTGCCTACCGGGTTGATCGTTGCATCGGTCACCCCGGCGGCCGTGTACATCAAGGCAGCGGGGTTGCGGCCGTTCAGTGGCAGGTTGGACACAACGTTCTCATCGACCACGGTTTGAATGGTGTTGTTTGTACTTTCCACCGCCGGCGCTTCTGCCGTGACAACTACATCTTGAGTCTGAGCGCCCACGGTCATTGCAACCTGGATCGTGGCGACCTGCCCCACCGTCAGGACAATGCCCTCCTGCTTGTAGCTTGCGAAGCCACCCTTGCTGACTCGGATAACGTATGGTCCTACGGGAATCGAAGAGAACCTGAACGATCCTTCTGGCCCCGAGACTGTTTCAGTCCTGAAACCTGTCTGGGTTTGGACCACAGCCACTTTCGCCCCCGGGATAACGGCGCCCGTGTTGTCCTGCACGGTTCCGTTCAGGGTTGCGGTTGACACCTGCGCTCGGCCCGACGTGCCAACAGACGCGATCAAAACGCAGAGCACGGCGAATCCTGCCAGTTTGCTTGCCCGAAGTCCTCCAAGACTCCGCAAAATCCTTGTGAACATCTCGCCCTCCTTCATTTCCTGCCTCCAGGAAAGCGGCTGCAGTGTGACGCGCCAGCATTTGTCATATGAGGCCGCACGTGACACTTTCTGCCATGGACACGAACTATATCTGACAGTTTACGCCATTGTCAACATATTGTGCGAGGAAAATCATGTGACTCTCCACCGGCAGCAATGTGAATCTGCGGCGGTGAAGACACGTTGTGCCTAAGGATGTGAAAAAGGAGTGGTTTGCAGGATAGTTCCAGCTACCTACGAAAGGATTCCTCGCATTTGCACGGCGATGGCCTTACCTGAAGGCGAACGAAGTGGATGGGATTCGGGTCGGGAACTGGATTATCCGCACCGCGATGCGGATGACCTGATTTAATTGAGTTCCCAACCTATCAGCGAGCGACCAGTTGGCGGCGAGACCGCTTCCGCTGGGTGGACTTCGCGGAACCTGCATAGGTTCCGGTGCTGTTCTCGCAGAACAAGCGGGCTAGCTTCCCAAACACATTTCTTGAGGCCGTCGAGCAGTCCTTCGCCTCCCCTATGAACCACGAACTCAAGGTCAGATCAACAACCATGAGCGTCAGGATGGCCAGCATCCTGGGTTCCAGGCTGTACTTGCTTGCGTTCTTCGTTCTCTCGGCAAACGCTTCCGAAAGCCGGTTCTCAACGTCGACCATCCCACCACGGTGAGCCTGCCGCGCAGCGAAGTTCGTGGCTGTGATCTCGATGATCTGGCGGGTTTGCGGTTGGGACATTGCAAACTCAGTGCCCGCGGACGCAGCTTGTCGAATTACCTCAAGCGGATGCAACTCGGCGGGGCAGGCGGCAACTGCTGAAACGAGAACGTCCCCGTAGTTGACGATGCTGTAACCCAGCAGATCGCCCTTCGTCGCAAAGTACCGAAAAAAAGATCGCTGCGATATGCCGGCGGCTTCCGCAACCTGGTCGATCCTCGTTTCGTTAAAGCCGTTGCGCGCGAACAGGTTGATCGCAGCTACATAAATTGCATCGCGCACCACTTCTTGCTTACGCGTCTTAAGGCTTTTATTCATAGAGGATCACCTGCGCCGTATTTGACACTATTTTGTTATCCTGCCAATAATAGCACAATCTGACAAAGATGGATTGATATGTTATGGCGTTTTATGTTGACGATGGCATAGTATGTCGTCACGCAGCCGCGCTCCTAGCCAACGAACGAACATCACGGACGTCCGCGAGGCAGGGATCTTTGGGGGCTATGGCAAAGATTGCGGTTCTCCGCTTTGTAAGGTGCTCATAGCCAGTTCACGTTTGCGATGTCTACCCGCCCTGTTTCTCTCGCAGAAAACGACGAGTCGTAAAGGGCCTGGCAGGAATCGGTCGGCTACTACTCCGTGTCAAGGGGGGCTGTGGCGGTGACAGTGTCACACCCGGGTCCCTCTTGTAACTGGCTGAATTAATTTAAGATGGGTTCAAATCTGAACCACAGGGCAGCGTTCTAACCAGCTGAACTACGCTCCCGCATAAACCGATTCCCTATTTTTACCGGGCGTTCCTTTCCGTACCCTTGGGTTCCCCAAGCTTCCCGAGAATGCCGTCGTGACAGACAGAGGTCTGCTGAGCACTCCAAGAGAACGGTAAAAGCCTCCCTTCTCGGCAGCTCCGTTCTGCTAATCGAACTAGCCCACATGCCAGGCGATGATAGGGTTCACCAATTGAGGAGTGATTTTGAGAAAGGCTGGTGTCGCCGATCCTTCGAGGTTCTCATCTGGAACATTTCAAGGGTTTTAGAAGACAGCTTGAATTCCGGAAAAACCTTGCGCGACCAATACGCGACCAGCACCGGAAATCTGGTATATTATTGAAAAATAAGGTATTTAGTAAGAACACATAAAAACCTCCCGCACGGAAGGTTTCGGTTGAGATACTTTGTAAGTTGATTTAAATGGTGGCCAGGGACGGGATTGAACCGCCGACGCCGGCCTTTTCAGGGCCGCCTAGCAAGCGAACTAAGTGCTCTGGAATCAGCGGATGTGGTTGAAGCAATTAGTGTTATGGCCTCCTCGATTGAGGATGGTTTGGGACGGTTTGGGCTGTTGTCGACCGTACGATGGTCGTGTATTGGTCGTGTGCCCCCAACGCTTTTAATCCTGGACCTACTCAATGCCATGCGAATAAACCGCTCCGAGGATTTCCGATCGGCCAGTGAATTGTGCCGGCACACTCATCCCTATTTGATGCCATTGGTGCTGGATAGCGTTTTGGCGCTCATTGAGAAATCCGTAGCGATCAATTGGTAGCAAGCACTTGTCCGAGATGCCGGTTATACAGCAACTTGGATAACGGCAAGTTGAAGGACTCAGTCCATGTGGACACATGGACTGAGTCAGATTCGGTCTTGCCCCGGTAGAATGCCGGCATTGACGACCAGATTAGCGGCCACGATGTCCTATAGAATTCGTGAAGGAACCCGCATCGAGCGGCAACGCCGCCGCTTGGTCTTGCTGGGCAAATTATCCGCCCGGGCTTGCCCACGAATTGAATAACTTCGGGCCCGCCGCCAAGCGCGCGGACGATCAGACGCGCTACACGCTGGCAACAATGCGAAGCGCAAACTTCGAATTGCGGCGGCAGCCCCTGGATGACTCTGACAAAGCCAGAATCGAACAAGTGGAAGCCTCACTGCTGCAATCAGGAGCGACGCAGTTGGACGGACTGGCTCTCACAGCTCGATAGGTAGTCTCGTTCCCATTCCGCATCGCAATCAAGCCATAAAGATAACTCGCCCGGGCCTAAATATTGGCGATACGTGATCGCCGTGACAGGCGGCAAACCTAGGCTGATAGGTATCTGAGTCCTTGGCGCCGGGATAATCCAGGCGATGGCTGTACCGTGGCTGCACTAGCTCATGAGGTGGCTCGCTCGACGCCTGACTCAAGGCAGCATTAGAGCGGGGATTCGATCCGCCCGATGAGCCGGTTGCGACGACATCATCGCGTCCTCTGCATTGTACGCGATATAGTGGATTCACCTTTCTGTCGTGCCTTTGCCTTTAGAGAGACCAATGCGAGCTTGGGTGATTTCGTGGATTGTCTTTTGTGCCGTTGGTCTCGTGTTCCCGGCCGCTCTGCTGGTTTTCGAGTGGCGTCCGCAATCGGCGAGTCACGGGCTCCTTGGTCATTCCGTAATCGCAGTCGTTGTTCTCGCGCTGGCTTTGATCGCACAGATGCGGTGGCGCTTGTGGGTGCGGACTTCACTCGGCGGTTGTACTTACCATCGGGCCGTTCGCACCCCTAGCATTGATCAATGCCATCTGCGCTATCGTTCGAAAAGCGTGGGCGACAGCAAATAGCATCAGCAGTAGTAGCTCTGGCTTAGTTCTTCGTTGGGCCTTGTCAATTCAGTTCCGACCACGGGTGACTCATCCAACATGTCGGTCGTGAATAAATCCTACTGAGTATGATCGACGACTTCTAGTTCATTCTCAACGAAGTTTTTGTGCTCGTCCCAAATCTGTGGGAGACCGGATACTCGGGGCGCAGAGGCGTGGGGTCCAGCGGTTCATTCGGCGCAGGTGCTACCCAGGTCTTCGGGGCTTTCGGAGTCTGGCAAGCGAACCAGGTTATGTTTGAATATGTACGAACCCACACTTACACCCTGGCGTGCGCCCGCTTCCTGATCGTAGCGGAAGTGAATTCCGCCATAAACACGCGCATCGTCTATGTCGTCGGTGATCTCTTCCAGCTTCGTGTAGTGCAGGACGATGCCCGGAGTCCCTGGAAAGGACAATATGAGGGAATGGCTTCCGCAGCCGAAGACTTTCTCGAGAACCTCTCGGGCGCTATAACTCGCGGAGGCATGGGCCGAGGGGTAGCTGGGAAATGGGGGAGTGGTGATAAGCGGCGTAAAGCCGGGATTCGGATCGGTCCTGGGATTGTCGTCAGTGTCTCCGGCACGAATAGCGGTTACCGGGCGCCAGCGGACATAAAAATACTTTGACTCCATGGATGAAACCAAACCGTCGCTGACGGCCATGTTGACAAGTGCAAGAGCGCGAGCTTTTGCAGTGAGCGACGTGCCTTGGGCGAGCATTATCTGCTGCACCACGGAGTTCCACACATCAACTGCGCTCGCATTGCCATAAAACTGCGCAACGTCCGAGCGATCCTGAGGGCGCGCAGTACTGTTGACATCGCCTACCTCCGACACCTCTTTGTAGGACTTCGTGTATTTGTTGCTGGTGAGCGCCGGTGGCGCGTCCGAGCGGAATTGCTTGCTGCTCTTGATCCCGAAGGTCGAGACGTTAGGCCACTGCCTGAGGATGCCGGGACCGAAACCGGGCGGGGTCGGCTGCCAGACGCCGGGGTCCGTCGATGATGGTAGAAATATCTCGGGTGGCGAAGAGCCGTCGTTGGCACGTAAAGCGATCATCGCCGAAGCGGACGCGTTACCGACGGCCACACCTTTATCCTTGCCTGCACCGTTTGGAATGTGAGCCAGTGAGGCCGCCATCGCCGCATCAAGAGAGACTGCAGCGGCTGGAAAGTAAAACTTGAGCACGTCATGGGCAGAGGCGATCGCGGCGGCTTCGGCCGAGGCGCCGTCCGGGGCGGATATCGTGTCCAGGTATGGGTGGTACCGGTGAGTGCATGCATTGACCGCTTCGAATACAGCCAATTGGGTTATGGATGCGAGGCGCGCCCTGTTGAATGGGATCTCAGCCGACGTCGTATTCAACATGATTGTGTGCCAGTCCGAAACGGCATCCGACATCGTATTGAGCGAGATCGCGTCCCTTTGGGGGACGGTATTCTGGCAAACTCCTGCCGCGGGCGTTAGAAGCAGTAACCACACAAGAAGGCTCTTGCGTGTAAATAACATTTTCATTGGCGACCTCTCCGGGCGGATGGGAATCCGCGCGGAGAACCATGCGCGAGCTGCCGGAAAAGCGCAATCATGGCCATGTCTAAAAAAGGTCACAAATTGCTAGGCATCTAAACCCAGTGATAAGTGCAGCCTGCAGATCGCCGACTCCGGGAAGGAAATATGGGCCGGGTGTCAATTCCTCGTGTTAGCCTTTTCCAACAAGGCGGGCCAACCGTGGCGCACGAGGCACAAACCGTGGCTAGGGTAAGTTTCGGTCCGTTTCAGCTGGATACTCAAACGGCCGAGCTCTTCAGGGCGGGGTCGAAAGTTCGGCTTTCGGGACAGTCGGCTCAGCTGCTCGTGATTCTTGTGCGGCGCGCGGGCCAGCTCGTCAGCCGTGAAGATCTGCATCTCGGTTTGTGGCCCCACGATACCTACGTCGACTTTGATCGTGGCTTGAATAATTGCGTGAGCCGGATTCGCGAAGCTCTCGGCGATTCCGTAGCATCGCCCCGGTATATCGAAACTCTCCCCAAGCAGGGGTACAGATTCATAGCTGATGTTAAATCTCAGCGAACGCCGAACAATTTCACCGCAGATCCCGTCATGGCAGTCCCACCTGAACAGGTCTTGCCGGCGTCCGGGCTGGCCGTCCCTCCTCCTGGCCCGCCCGACAACAATCTGCTCAGGCGCCGATGGCGCCGCGTTCTCGGTGGAGTCGGCGCCCTGGTCGCTTTGATTGTGCTCGCAGCAGTCTGTCTGGTGTGGAGACTGTGGGAGCGGGACTATTTCTGGCACAATCCGCTGCTCGGGGCCAAGGTGGAGCGGCTGACCGATTTTGAGGGCGACGAACTGGATGCAGCCATCTCCCCTGACGGAAAATTCGCGATATTTTCCTCGGACCGTTCTGGGGAGCCCGACGTATGGCTCACACAGGTCGGCAGCGGCGAATTCGCCAATCTTACAAAGGGCAGCGTTCCCCGATTCATCTTCAACAACAGTACCGTCCGGCGGACGGGGTTCTCAGGAGACGGTTCGCAGGTTTGGGTAGTCGAGTCCCGGCATGAGAGACCGACCAGGGAGAGAACGTGGATCGGACCAGCGATCGGAGGCGCCTTTCGCCCCTTCCTCGAGGAAGGCCTGGAACCTGCGTGGTCACCGGACGGAAGCCGAATGGTCTATCGTACTCCCGATGCAGGCGATCCGATCTTCATCGCGGACCGCAACGCGAGTAATCCCAGACGCATTTTTGCGGCGAAACCTGGCGTGCACTGTCACTACCTCACATGGTCGCCCGATGGCCGCTACATCTATTTTGTCGGCGGCACTCCGTCGACCGAGGAAATGGACATCTGGCGAATTCCCATAGCAAGCACAAGTCAGGCTCCGACACCGGAACGAATTACTCATCACAACGCCCGGGTCGCATATCTTAGCTGGCTCGATTCCCGAACCTTACTATATTCCGCTACTGCCGAAGATGGGTCGGGGCAATGGTTGTATTCGATCGACGTGGAGCATCGTATTCCCCATCGAGTGACCTCCGGTATCCAAGACCAGTTCCTGTCAGCCTCTGTCAGTAAGTCAAGTCCAGTCCGACTCGTAGCCAGTGTTGCACGGTCCAGTGCGAGCCTGTGGACGATTCCCATATCCAATCAAGTACAGCCGGAAGCGTCTGCAACTCGAATGTTGGTTCCGAATCCGCGGGCTCTTGGACCTCGGCTCGGTGATGGCTATCTGCTCTTCCTCTCCGGCCGTGGCGGTAGCGACGGCTTATGGCGCCTGGAGAACGGGGCTGCCCGCGAACTATGGAAGGGGACCGATGGAGGCTTGGTCGCTCCCCCCGCGATAGCTCCAGACGGCGGACGAATTTGTTTCCCCTATAGAAGAGAGGGGCATGCGCGCCTCAATGTTATGAATTCCAATGGCGCGACCGTGGCTACTCTGGCCCCATCTCTTGACGTCCGAGGTGAACTCTCGTGGTCACCAGATGGAAAGTGGATCGTAGCGGCGGCGGACCGCGGCGATGGAACACATGTGTTCAAGATCCCGGTTGACGGCGGTGAGCCAGTTCAACTGCTAGACACTCTTTCCTACAATCCAGAGTGGTCGCCTGACGGTAAGTTCATTGTGTACTCCGAGCAACAGGGCGGGGGACAGTTTGCCGTAAGAGCCGTGACGCCCGAGAAATCGCCCGTGTCTGTTCCAGCCATTTCCGTCGTTTACACCAGAGGAACATCCTATCGCTTCCTTCCCGGCCAGAATGCGCTGATTGCTCTGGAAGGCGATTTCCGCAGGCAAGACTTCTTCCGCGTCGATTTGCGCACCGGAGAACAGCGCAGGCTCACCGATCTGCAGCCAGGTTATCGTGTACAGGATTTTGATGTTTCACCGGACGGCAAGCAAATCGTATTCGACCGCCTGCGGGACAATGCAGATGTCGTCTTGATGGAACTACCCAACTAGAGGATCGTGCCATTTTACCCTCCGGATCTTCAACCCCGGATCGTATAGAGGAAGACGACCCAACGTAGCGCCCGTCGTGCGACCAGCACATCCTGGGATCCACGTTTCAGGTTAGGCGGTTCTTCGGCCAAGTGAAGCGAACACGTTCGCAAACACCCAACCTCAACGCACTCTACCTCAAGCCGTCGTCCTGCCGGAATTGGAAAGGGGCGAACCCACCTCGCCCTGTGCCACATCTGGGGCAACTGTAACGACCAGTCCAGTATATATGGGAGGTGGTTCAATAATGGTGATGGTTTGCAGTGGTGTGCTAAGGAGCTTGCATAGGTCAATCCCTGCGCTGACTGCGTCACGCGCTCCTGGAGAGTCGTCGTAGGCGACGGTGATCTTTTGAAATGGCTTCAACGCTTGATTCATCGGATTAGATGAGATCCCTTCTCGCATGAGCAATTCTGTTTGGTTCATTAGTCGTCCCAATCCCGGAGGGGCTTTCCGTTCGTGTCAAGGCGCACAGCCTCCCTGTCTGCGTCGGGGTTCGCCTGATCTGACGTGGATGTGCGTGTCGATGCCACAAGCAACCTGTAGAAATCCACTGGATGATTCCGGGGCTCCCAGCGATAACGTACGATGCCCGGACCATCGCTAGTTGAGAATTGAGACTCGTTTGTTTGCATTGGAACGATACTCATTTTGACCTCCGGACATGACCATATCGGAATGAACGCCTGTCCTCACTCATTTGCACGTTGTCCAATGGCTTCGTTTAGCTGGTCCCGAGCCTGTGCGAACTCAAGTTGCGATTCGAGGAGCATCGTCTGTGCTTCCGATTCATGTGCTACCGCGGCTTCCGCCTGAGAGCGGAGATCGGTGCCTTGGATCAGCCCTTGCTCCGAAACGCGGCGGGCTTCTTTGCGGGCCGCAAGCAACTCCTGCGCCACAGCAATCATTTGTTCCGTCTGCTCAAGCTTGTTGTAGGCAGTCTGCACCTTTACTTCTATTTCGTCGTTGATTCGCGCCAGATTTTCTTTTGCCTGAGCGAGTTGCGCATCACGTTCGCGAAGCGTACCCCGCCTCTTGCCGCCGTCAAAGATGTCATAGCTGGCGTGAACGCCGAAGGTTCCAAAGTTGCCGGCGAGAAATGGGACATTGTTCTGGTGGCTGTACCGAGCAAAAGCTTCGATGTCCGGTATGTATTCACGTTTGGCAGCCTTTACTCCGGCTGAAGCCTTTTCCACCCCAGCCTTCGCTTCTGCAATCTCTGGATTGGATTCGAGGGCGAGCTTTATGCACTCCTCGCGAGAGGAACTGACAGCAGGAGCTGGAACATCGGGATCGAGTACGACTTCACTCTTGATTGGAAGGCCAATGACGTCGTTGAACTGCATGCGTAAGTCTGAAAGCTGCAACTGCGCAGTCAGCAAGTCCTGTTTTGCCTGCAGCGATTGCGCCCTGCTCTCGATGAGGTCGGCTTCCAGCGTGCTCCCGTATTTGACCTGTTGTACGCGTTCGCCCTGAAGATTCTCAGCCGCGCGGATCTTGGCCTCGATTGCCCGTTCTTGCGACTGTACGATCAGGATCTTGTAATAGAGTTGCCGCACCTTCAGCGCCACCTCATCCTTGACCGAAGCAGCTTCCCCCTTGCTGGCCTCTACATCGGCGCGCGCAATGTCATTTACGGCTTTGATCTTGAAGAGCTGCGTCAGCGGCTGAGACAGGCCAGTGCCGCTGGTTTCGAAGCTTTCCGCGCCCTGGTTGATGATCGATGTATGGGAAGGTATCGGAGTATTACCCACAGTGCCAAACGCGCCGGACGGTATCTCGATCAATTGAGTATCGGTTAGGTGTGTGAACACACTATCGTTTCTCAGCACCGGAAGGTATGCGCTTCTGGCTACTTCCTTGGCATGCTCGTCTTCCTCGACTTTGAGAGACGCGATCCGAACATTGTGATTGTGCTCGAGCGCCAGTTCGACTGCTTGCTGAAGGTTTATTGATCGCGTGGCGGATGGATCTTCTCTCTGCGCCACTGCGCTTATATGTCCTGCTGACAGGACGCCGACAATCAATAGCCGTCGAAAATTCATGACCGACCTTCCTGAGATGGATTGGAGCCCTGCTGTAGGTAAGGCAGTTGACGAAAGCTCATGGGTGACTTGCGTAACAGGGCGGTGGCAAGCAACATCACCACGCAAGTCCAGGCAATACAATGGCACGCGTCGATGATCGTCAGACTGTAAGCCTGCAGGCGAAGTTTGCTATCGATGACTTCCAAGGCGCGCCCGGTGGCGATGACGAAGCCGTTCGATCTGCCTGCCAGACCCGCGGCCAAACCATGCACGGACCCATCTGTGAGCCAATTGGCCGACTGGACGTGCAGTCCGAGAAGGTTTGAGTGAAATTTCTCCCGATCCGCAATGAAATGTTGCATCAGGGTCACACCCGCTTGTCCCCCAAGCAATCGCACGGTGTGAAAGAACGCCGAAAAGGTGAATGCGCGTTGTGGAGCCTGAAGCGCCCCTGAGAACGCAGCTTGCAAGATAAGCGACGAAACCAGGCCGAGCATGGCAAAGGATTGGCCGACCGACATGAGCAACTCCGACCGGAAGTAATTTTCCGGGGCCCATGCGCTTGTGAAAGCTGAATTGATAAAGCAAGCAAATGCGATAACTGTGAAACCGATTGCCATCAGCAGGTGTGAGTCGATGCCTTTATATAAAAGGAGGGCGCCGATGAATGCCAGCACGAGTTCGAAGACCGCAGTCCAGAATATGGCCGGTCCATACTGCTCGGCCTCGAGACCTCGCACTGACAGCGAGAGCGGAATAATGACGATGGTTGCTAAGAGCACGAACCTGAACGTGAATAGCGCGAATGCCAGGAGGATTGTGTTCCAGTTCCTGAGGTAAGGCAGGTCGACCAGAATGTTGGACCGATGTAACCTCTGCAACAGGGCGCAAACCAAAAACAATGCCGCCCCTGCTACCAATCCATTGAATAATCCTGACCTCCACCAGTCGAGCCTCTCTCCCTGATCCAAAGCCGCATAGAGCAGCGCAAACCCGGCACTGAGATAAAGGAAACCGGTGAAGCTCGGTGTTTCCTTCTTGCTCTGAGGTTTCGGCGCTTGCGGAATTCCGAAGTAGATACACGTCATCATTACGGCGGTCATAATCGCAGGCAGCCAGAACATCCATTCCCAGGAAACGTGATTGCGGAAGAATCCGTAGATGGATGGCGCGAAATTGACCGCGCCTTCAATGAAGAAGGCGTATAGCGCGAGCACCAGAGCTAAATACCGCAAGGGAATATTGCTCAGTGCGAACGTCAGGGTCAGCGGATAGAACGTCCCAGAAGTTAATCCGCCAATCCCTAACAGGAAAACCAACAGGCCATAACTGTGCACCAGAGGAAGAAATACGCAGATCACAGTGAACAGCGACGCACAAACAAGTAGCACCCGTCGCGGTCCCAGCAATGCCCCCAAATAGACCGAGAAATGGCCCGATAAACATCGTGGCAACGTTGAATGCAGTGCCGATCCAAGACCCTTCGTCAAAGCCAATGCCGACGTTTCCCTTGAGATCCGCGAGCCCCAGCCCGAGCAACCGTCCAGTTAGGGTCACGACGGCTGCGCCTAGTAGCACCCCCAGGATACCCAGCAGCGGACTATGAGAGAGATCCGCAGGAAGGGGCGACACTTGCGATCGAGAAGTCGCTTCAGCGCTTCGAACTGGCGCTGCAATGGAGGCTGCGCTCATCGGGTTACCTTCCAGTTCTCACGGTTACTAGAGCAGAAAGTCCGGGCCGCAGCTGCGCAGTTAGAGGGGAGTTGTCGAGCGCGATCTTGACCGGCACTCGCTGAACGACCTTGGTGAAATTGCCCGTTGCATTGTCAGGTGGAAGCAGTGCAAATTGAGAACCGCTTGCCGGTGCAATCTCTAGAACCCGGCCCTTGAACACCTGGCCGGGGTACACGTCAACACGAACCTCGGCAACATCGCCGGGTTTGACATTCGTGAGCTGGGTTTCGCGGAAGTTCGCAGCGACCCAGCGGGTTGTTTCAACGAATGTCATCACCTGTGCTCCCGGCGAGACAAGTTGGCCCGGATGGACCTGACGCTCGCCCACGGTGCCGTCCGCAGGCGCCACAATGCGTGTGTAGCCCAGGTTCACCTGTGCCACTGTCAGCGCTGCTTCTTTGGCATGAAGATCTGCGATGAGCTGCTCGTCCTGAGATTGGAGGACAGTCTTGGCACGGCGCTCAGCTTCCGCTGCCGATTCATCACTGCTTAGTAGTGCGTGCGCCTGAGAGAGATCCGCGTCGCGGGTTGCCGACTGCGCCGCGAATCTCTCCTCATCGGCGACCGCCGATTCAAGTTTCTGTTTCGTTGTTGCATTCGATTTGATCAGCGATTCCTGGCGGGTTCGTTCCTCAGTGCTACGAGTCACATCTGCGCGCACAGCGTCCTTTCCGGCTTGAGCGGCAGCGATCTCAGCATTGGCATTATCGATTCCCGCAAGAGCGCGCTGAATCTTTGCATCTTGCAACTCCTGCTGTCTGCGATTGTTTTCAAGAGCTGCCATGGCTGCTTCGACACCGGCCTGAGCCTGTGCTACTTGCGCCCGGTAGTCATCGTCGTCGAGTTGAACCAGCACGTCTCCTTTGTGGACAATCTGGTAATCGTTCACTTTCACTTCTCGCACGATACCCGGGACTTTCGTACCGAGTGGGGTGAGATCGCCACGGACATAAGCATCGTTGGTTACCTGCTCGGTCCGTGCTCCCTCGTACCCGTTCCAGTTCCGTGCAATGGTCACAATGACAGCCACGGCCAGCGCGATGACAATCAAGGGTGTCCCATACTTTTGCCACGCTGGCTTCAGCACTTGTGATTCGATGATGTGTGCCGTTTGATTCATAACTGATTCCTTTCCGAACAACTCGTCCTGGGCATCTCTTATCGTTTTATTTGCATCATCGCTGCTCTTTCTTGGGAGACCGTGGCAAGGTGTCGAAGGCAGCCGTCGGTCTATGGGGATCAGCTCCGTTTTCTGCTCGAGTTGTGTGCGGGAGAGTACAAAGACGCGCATTGTGCCAACCACCACAAGAATTGCCCCGTGATAGAGAGTACGAATGCGAGATCCTTGATCTCGATCGCCGGCGCCGAGGTGGACGAAATGATGTTGGTACTTGAACCGGAAACCGCTAGTTTCGCAATCAGCATCCAGGGGATGAGGCCAAGGAGAGCAGCAGTCCCCCACACAGAAAGCCACTGAATGCACCTGTAAATCGGGATCACTTTATCCTCCAAGGACACGACTCAATTGCACTTCCATAGTCTCTGTTCGCCCATCAATGCACAGTTCCAACCGCTTGCGCTTTCTGTTTAGCTCCCTCTGATCGCTGAGTGGCAAGTTCGTTGTTGAAAATGAAATCGGTTACTGTCGTGCCCGTGATCAGGCGGGCACTCCGACTGAAAGTGATCTCCTGGAATGCCCATTGAATGAACACCAGCACCTTACTTTGAAACTGGACGATGTACATCAGATGAATGAACGCCCAAATGATCCACGCCGGCAATCCAGAGAGCTTGACTCCGAACGCGTTTGCAACCGCGGAGGCGCGTCCAATCACGGCAAGGCTTCCCTTGTCGAAATACTTGAAAGGCGGCAATACCCCTCCCGTTTCAATTTTCTTGACGATGGACTTCGCGGCGTACGCGCCACCCTGCATCGCGACCTGTACGACACCAGGCAGCGGTTTCCCAAAGCGGTCGAGGGATACAGCAAGATCCCCAATTACGAATATGTTTCCGAAGCGCGGCAGGGTCAGATCGGGTTCTACCTTAATCCTGCCACTCTTGTCCGTCTCTGCCCCGGCGCTCTTGGCAAGCGCTCTTCCCAGGGGCGGAACGGTAACGCCTCCGGCCCAGATCACCGTTCTGGCATCCAGGTGTACTTCTGTGGAACCTTGTGCAATTGTCACGCCTTCACGATCGATGGCTTTGACCATGACTCCCGTACGCACCTGCACACCCAGCCGCTGCAGCGCCTCGGTGGCCTTGTGGGCGAGTTTTTCCGTGTACGGCATCAAGATTCGCGGAGCTCCATCCATGAGGATGATCCGAGCTTCCTCGGGCCGAATCGATCGAAAGTCATTCCTGAGGGTCTGCCGAGCGATCTCGCCGATCGCGCCGGCGAGCTCGACACCCGTAGGACCCCCTCCGACGATGACAAATGTCAACCAGGAGGATCGAGCGACCGGATCAGAGATCCGCTCGGCGACCTCAAATGCATAGAGAATCTTGTGACGAACATCTGTGGCTTCCTCGATGCTTTTCAGGCTGGGCGCCCATTGGCGCCATTCTTCGTGGCCGTAGTACGAGCTCTGGGCGCCGGCAGCAACGATCAGAAAGTCGTACTGAATGATCGCTCCATCGGCGAGAAGGATTGAGTGTGCCTCAGGATTTACATCAACGACATCGCCGAGCAAAACTCTCGCATTCTTTTGCTTGCTGAGAACGCCGCGCAACGGCGCAGCGATTTCTCCGGGAGACAGTGAGCCCGTTGCGACCTGATATAGCAATGGCTGGAAGAGATGGAAATTCCGACGATCAATTAATGTGATGTCGGCGGGCGCCTTCTTCAGCGCCTGGGCTGCGCTGAGGCCTCCAAATCCTCCGCCGATAATGACAACATGGGGCCGTGCAGACATGGTTACACCTCGCATGAACAGTTAGTGGTTTGTTATCGAGCCCTTTTTCAGGATGTGATCGCACCTTAGCTGGGTCACAGTTGGCTGTTGCACGGCGAGCCTCATCTACTGGAAACCCGCCGTGAGCTTTAGTTCGTTTATTGACCTGGTAACCACTCAGGCTTTGAAGATCCCCGCGGAACAAGAACGGTCTGGAAGGACCCCGGGGTTCGGGACAGGACCACCTGGTCGGTAAGGCCTTGATACGTGCCCAACGGGGTCTCAGCAGTGAAAAGATCAGGAGCACCGTACGTGTGCTCGTCCGTAGAGCCGGCGGTCTGTTGCGCGTATGCCTTATCGAATATGCCCAGCGAGAGCAGCCACAGAACGGTCCTGGTCAGGGATACGACCACACGATAGCTTCCTCCCTCGATCGATCGCCGGCGAAGGGCCTCAAGAACACCGACGGTACCGAGCCAGCCCACCACGTTGTCGCAAATCGGGATAATTGGGGGCGACTTCGGCTCAGTCCGTGTACCTTCGATGGAAAACAATCCTGTTACGGCTGCGCCAATCTCATCGAAGCCAACCCAGTTTGACCAGGGACCCCGTTCGCCATGGAGGACCACCCTCGCGTGAATCAATCCTGGCTTTTTTTGGCTCAATTCTTCCGCGGTGAGGCCATATCTATCCAAATAGCCGGGGCGCCGATTCGAGAAGAACACGTCTGCATCTTTCAAAAGGTGATCGAATCTGGCACGATCCTCTTTGGAGCCATCAAGTATCGTGGAACGCATCCCGACCTGCACGTCCCACATAAAAGCCTCTACCTCCGTATCGTTCGGTCTCCAGATGTTGAGGACATCACCACCGTAGTAGGCAAGATCTCTGCCAATGCTTGCCCCGGCAATCACGTGCCCCATTCCCAGCGCGCGAATGCCCTCCAATGGCATCTTTGCACCGCGCCTAACTAAACGGTACCGGCTCACTCTCTGCAATCTTCTCCACGGTGATCAGGGGCATCTTGGAGAGCACTTCGGTGTACTGAGGTTCCCTGCGAAACTCCTCGTTTGTACGAACCATTCCGAAGACAAGCCCTGCCTCTTGACCGGCCGCCTCCAATTCCTCCGCACGCCACTGAAGAATTGCATTGTTTACAGATTCGGAGCTGTCACTCGCCCGTAGGAAACTGAGTGCGCGCGCGTGCAGCCGCGGGTAAATGTTGAGAGCCACCACGTGACGCCCATCGCGAGTCCTCCGGAACAGCGGCAACTCCCAGAATGGGTTGTCTCGATCTGCTCCCATGGCCGGGCTGCGCCCGTTGATGGTTTCCCACTTCCTCTCGTCGAAACCACAGAAGCGCCGGATCGCCTTCCTGACGTCGACATGAATGTCCTGTCCTTCGCCAGTTTGGGATTTCCATAGCGCTGCCAATGCTGTGCTCTTGGCAGCCAGGCCGATCGCTGCCATCGCGCCAAACCGTAGGCTACTGGGCAAAATCGGATCCTGTCCGTAGAAGGTGAGTTTGCCTCCACTGTCTGCGGTTGTCAGTCCGACGTCTTTCAGGACTTCATTTACGCCGCCATGCAGGTCGAAATCCGAAGTGCTCGCAGGATTGCTCAGTCGAGATTGGAGTGTTTCTGTCAGTGTTTCACCGGTTGTTTCCGCGGGTTTTTTGGTAACAAGATTCGTTGTTGCGGTACTCATTGCGTTATCCTTTCGAAGTTTGCTCTTAGTGTTTTCCGGGTTCACCCTTTTACCGCGCGTTCCCGGACGGTGAGCCGGCGTTGTTTCTTACCGCCCGGCCGGCAGTTCTGCGTATGCAATGCCGGTTAGGTTTCCCTCGGCAAACAGCAACGTTTTCTGATTGGATCCGTCGAGATTGGAGCTGTAGACCGTGCCAGCGAAGTCGGTGACAAACATGCGACCACCTTTCAGGTCGAGAGCCAGCCCGATTCCTTCCATCAAATGGGTGAAGAGGACCTCAGGCTCTTGCAGCTTTCCGGGCTCCGGATCCATGGGCGCGCGGTTCACCGTGTTGCCACGCGGGGGATCACCTCGGTCTGTCCAATACAGCGTCCGATTGACAAGGTCGAGGTCCAGATCGATGGGCTCAGGCAGGTTTTCATATAGAAGTTCAATGTCAGTGCGATTCTCGGGTGTTTGACCTGACGGAAGCTCGATATTTGCCCGAAAGATTCGACCCTGCCCGGCGTTGTCATTGCCCTTCTGGGTCCAATAGAACTTGCCGCCTTCAGCATCCACTGCGATGCCGACGCACCATTTCGTCGCGTCCGGCCCCGGGCGCGGATCGCCTAGGCTCGTGTCCACGAGAGTTTCGATCTTCGAACCGTCCAGGTTTGCACGCATAACGCGCATGCCCTCGCGATCGGACCAATAGAGTTTGCCATTGCTCTTGTCCAGTTGGAGTTGCTTGGGTGTGAAGGTAGCCCCCGGAGGAATGACAGCGATCATGTTCTTGCCATCCAGGTCCGAGCGGAAGATGGAACCATCATTCGCCTTCGGATTGGCCATGTTGGTCCAGTAGATGTGGCCGGCGCCGGCGTCGACGACCAGTCCGTCCGGAAGTTTCCTGCCTTCGTTGAGAATGGTCTTCAAGCCGGAACCGTCCGGGTTTGCGGACAACACACGGCCGGTGCCGAGATCGAGGAAAAACAGGCGCCCGGACGTGGTTGACTCGTTCGGCCCTGCATTCAGTGGATTGGAAGGTATCGCACTCATGCGACAAATCTCCTTTTTGTGGTTTCAATGTGAATTCGAAGAAGTGGGCTAAAGTCCAGCCTTTGCGCGATCGCTGAAGAATTCTGTCAGGACCGTGTTTTCTTCTTCGGCAAGCTGCTCGACTGAGCGATTGCCAGCCATTTGCAGCACTCCGTCCGCGATGATCTGCTTCAGCTCTGGGGTAACGTTAGGCGTGCCGAGAGTCTTCATCAGACCCGCCATGGGATCCATGAGATGCTCCATAAAATGGTGAATGCCACCAGGCCCTCCTCCGATGTGCCACAGAAGGCTCGGTCCCATCACGCCCCATCGAGGCCCAGGCCCGTAGCTCACTGCAGCGTCGGCGTCGGCGACGCTCAGCACACCTTCTTGAACGAGATAGAGGACCTCTTTGTAGAGTGCCGCCTGCAGCCGGTTGGCAACATGTCCAGGAAGCGCTTTAGACAGACGAATCGGCTTCTTCCCGATGGAGGCGTAAAACGCCAGAGCGGTTTCGATGGTTTCCTCCGAGGTCTTCGCACCGCCCACAACTTCAACCAGAGGAATGACGTGTGGAGGATTGAATGGATGTCCGATGACGCAGCGTTCCGGACGTTTGCATTTGGAAGAAATGACATCCATCGTAAGGCCGGATGAACTTGAGGCGAGGATAGAATCAGGCGGCGTGGCATCGTCGATCTCGGCGAATAGCTTGGCCTTGAAGTCCGGACGTTCCGGAGCATTTTCCTGGACAAAATCAGCATTTTCAAGAGCGCTGCTCATTTTCGATTGGAAGGTGAGGCGATCGCGCGAAGCTCCTGCGGAAAAACCTGACTTGCTCAAGATCTTCCATGCGTCATCGACGTACTTCCTAAGGTTCGCTTCAGCATTCGGGGCAGGATCCGTCGCGACAACGTCGAAGCCGCGAGCCAAATAGTAGGCCGCCCAACTCGCGCCGATCACTCCCGTCCCGACTATTGCAATTCGTTGTATTGGCTTGCTTGAAGGCATAACGAGGTTCTCCTTGTGTGTGTCATTGCCGTTCCGCTTCTTGCTTTGAACTCTGAGTGCTTAATATCGCGATCAGCATTCCGGCCGACACCTGAACATTGGCACTTGCAATGCCAAAACGTGCCGAGTCGCTAATCCTTGCAGAATGAAGATGATTGAATTGACGTTCTCTGCGTGGGCTAGTCAAGAGTTGCAATTGTCAAACGACAGGTTTGACAATAGTGAGATTTCTTATCGTCAAACGGTATAATTCGTCATCGCCGGGAGTCGCTCAATTGAGGCTTGCTGGCTCGTCGGTTCACTCCATGACTTCCTCTGAGAGCCAAACTCATGTTCCGTTGGGACTGCGCTCTTTCATCGACCGCGTTCCGGCGCTCGCTTGGTCCGCTCTACCGGACGGCTACCTCGATTACGTGAACCAGCGATTTCGGGATTACACGGGGCTCCTTCCAGACCAGTTGTACGGGTCGCAGTGGAAATCGGCGGTCCACCCCGACGACATCCAACCGCTCGAAATCTGGTGGCAGAATTTCAGGCAATCCCAAGCGGGAGGTACCGCAGAGGTGCGCCTTCGTGCTTTTGATGGCGAGTATCGCTGGTTCCAGATTGCCGCGGCGCCGATCCACAATGAACAAAACAACCTTCTTTGCTGGTGTGGGATCGGCACCGACATCAATGACATTAAGGATCTTCGGACGGTCACAGATAGTATTCGCCAGATCATCGTGGTAATGGCGCCCGATGGCACGACACTCTACGCGAACCGGGTGGCGCTAGGTCAAACGGGACTCACCGATGAGGAGGTGAATGACCAAGATTTTTTTACGCGGGCTTTCCATCCCGACGATGTGGAACGGTTCGGAACCGAGCGTCGAGAGCTGTTATTGCGTGGAGATCCATTTGACCTGGAAATGCGGGGCCGGCATAAGGGTGGAGATTATCGTTGGTACCTTATTCAGTACAATCCGCTTAAAGACGAATCCGGCAAGATCATCCGCTGGTACGCTACTGCGACCGACATCGACGATCAGAAGAAGACTGAAGAGCGGCTCCGGAACGAAAACGTCAGGCTTGCCCAGGAGAGAATCTATCTCGAAGAACAAATTCGCAGCGACATGGGCTTCGAGCAGATCATCGGGAACAGTTCGGCGCTGAACGAGGTTCTCGAATTGGTCGAAACTGTGGCGTCGAGCGATTCCACCGTTTTGTTGCTTGGCGAGACCGGCACGGGCAAAGAACTGATCGCTCGTGCGGTTCACGAACGGAGCCGGCGTAAGGCCAAAACATTTGTAAAACTGAACTGCGCAGCCATCCCCACCGGTCTGCTGGAGAGCGAACTATTCGGGCATGAAAAGGGAGCATTCACGGGCGCCATCATTCAAAAGATGGGCCGAATGGAACTGGCCGATCAAGGCACGCTGTTCCTGGATGAAGTCGGAGACATTCCCATCGAAATCCAGCCAAAACTGTTGCGTGCCTTGCAAGAGAAAGAGTTCGAGCGGCTGGGCAGCACGCATACGCGCAAAGTTAACGTGCGACTTGTGGCTGCAACGAATCGCAACCTTCAAAAGATGGTCGCCGATCGCGAGTTCCGCAGTGATCTTTTTTATCGCCTTAACGTCTTCCCAATCCGCATTCCGCCATTACGGGAACGCAAGGAGGATATTCCTCTATTGGTTGCGTATTTCGTACAGAAGTTTGCCAAGCAACTGCAGAAGAGCATCGACTCGATTCCCGTAGCAACACTGAAGGCGCTGGCCGCTTGGGAGTGGCCGGGCAACATCCGCGAACTAGAGAACTTCATTGAACGGGCGGTCATCCTGACCCGCGGCGAATCGCTCACGGCCCCACTTGGCGAACTTCGGAGTTTTAAGAATGCGGAATCGGCTCCGAGGGATACGGCTCCAAGGTCGGACGACGATATTGCACGGATTGTTAAAGAGACGGTTGCATCGCTGAAGAGCAAGGTGGCTCCAACCGAGCACACAAAGAAGCAGCATGACGAGATCGTTCGCGTGCTGACCGAGTGCAAAGGCCGTGTAGGAGGTGCCGACGGTGCTGCGGTGCGCATGGGTCTCAACCGCACAACCCTGATCGCGCGGATGAGGAGGCTTGGAATCAACCCATACGATTACGCATGATGTCCACATCAACCGCAACGAGATTGACCAACGTAATAACAAACCGCCCGCTCCCACAATGGGTTCTAAATGCTGATGAACGAATTGCTCGCACGCGTAATTGACGCCCACGGCGGCATCGATTGCTGGAATCGATACGAGAGAGTCGAGGCCACAATCGTGAGCGGTGGTGGTCTCTTTCGCCTCAAGGGTGTTCCGCAGGATCCGACTCCGCGCCGGATGACTGTCTGGCTACACGAGGAACGCTCTTCTGTCTTTCCCTTCGGGGCTCCCGACCAGCGCACCATGTTTACACCAGAGAGCGTAGCTATCGAGAAACTTGACGGCAAGATAATTGCGGAACGTCATATTCCCCGAGATTCGTTCGCTGGCCACCAGATAAGCACGTCTTGGGACGCACTTCATCGAGCTTATTTCAATGGATATGCAATGTGGACTTATCTCACGACACCCTTTCTTCTCGCGATGGATGGGGTGCGCATCGAAGAAGCAGAGCCTTGGCGGGAGGGAGCAGAAACGTGGCGCGTCTTGCGCGCATCCTTTCCGGGTTCGATCGAGACGCACAGCGGTATTCAGGATTTTTTCTTCGGTGAGGATCTGAGGCTGCGCCGCCACGACTACAGCGTTAATATCGCCGGCGGTTTCGCCGCGACCCAACTAACGTCGGACTACGTGGTCGCCAACGGTATTCATCTGCCGACCAAACGTCGCGCTTACACGCGCGGAAGCGATCGCCAGGCAATCCTGGAAATGCTGATGGTCTCAATCGATATTAGCGAGGTCCGGTTCGAATAGGCAGTTTGTAGCCTAAGTTTGGGTCGGGTACGGAATCATCTCTCAATGAAGCCGACCGCTCATCGTATGCAGAAACACGAACATATCGGCTGCATCGTTGGTGCATGCCTGTTGTTGAACCGGAAATAGTTCCTGCCTGATCTGTTCACATATGCCGATCCTCCTTCGGTCTTCATGAATAAGCCAGCGCGCACTGCTCACGAAAATTCGCGGCCTTGTCCCGAGGCTCGCACGGCGTGTCGTCCCCCTTCTCCGGCGTCCGCAGCTTGACAGTTGTTGACAGTTCTCAACAGTTTCGGCTTCGACATCGCTGGGCAGACACCCTGGTTCAACCCTCCCCCTTAGAAGTCAATTACTTAAGGTGTCGGAGGAGTTTGGCACACGCGTTGCCTTACGGAGGTGTGTAGGACCAAAGCTGTAGCCATGGAGGATGAACATGCACGATACACCTATTGAACCGATGAACGCTCAGAACGTCGAGGGATTCGACGTGTGGATATTCGACTCACAGGACCTGGTTGTTTCCGTTATTCCGCATCGTTCTCCGTCGAACGTAGCGATGGAGAAATACGAAATCAGCCAGGGGTGAAACATTCACGTTCCATGCTGGTCTTTCGGCGGCAATGAGACGGCCGCAGCTATGGCGGGAGGGACGGGGCTCGAACCCGCGACCTCTGCCGTGACACCGCTATTGAAACTAGGCGCCGCGGATGGTTTCTCAGCGCCCTGAGTCACCGATCCCTACTTGGACCCGGGACCTCTGCCGTGTAAACCTCTGCCCCAACCGCAGAAATTGCCGAGTCAACAGTTGAGATTCGGAGTCCGAAATTCTCTGGACACTAGCCGTAGTCAGTGAGTTCTCAATAGGCTACTCGGAGAAGCCCAGCAAGACCTTTTCCCGTCCTGCCTCACCATCGGCCAGCTGTACCGCCTCCTGGAAGTCTTTCACCGGATACCGCACAATCGTCGGCGGCGTAAGGACGCCCTTCGACAACATGGTGAGAAGATCGCTCGTCGCTGCCCCACTTCGCCAAGGGGCTGTGAAGGCACCCAACGCGGAAGCCACCAACCACGAACCGCTGCTGTCGAATAAATCAAACGCGGAGGAAAGAGCGGCATGATGAATTTCGAGGGGTCGGTCTGCCGATGACTGGAAAGGGCTCCATATACGAGCATGGTTCCGGCGGGAGCGAGGTTGCGGGCGATCTCAGCGCTAAGTTCCCCGGCAACGCAGTCAATCGCTCGTTCAACGCCTTTGCCTGCGGTCAATTCCTGCAGGCGTGCCCTGAGATCCTCGTCGGCGGTGCAGATGAACTCTTTGCCTCCGAGGTTCCGTATGATGGTTTCCTGCTCGCGCCGCCGGATGACGTTAATTGTCTTGAATCGATACTGCCGCGCCAACTGAAGCACGAACTTCCCGACGCTGGATGCAGCCGCCGTCTGTAGGAGCCAGTCGCCCTCCTTGAGATTGTGACTTGATAGGGTCAATGTCCATGCCGTCAAAGGATTGATGTAGGAAGCAGCGGCGGCCGAATCGTCCAGGCCGTCGGGAACGGGCACGAGTTTGTCCGCTGGGCACACGATCTGCTCGCGAAAGGTGTTCCACGTGTCAACGAAGACTGCACGCGTTCCAACCACAAGACTTTGCACGCCCGCACCTACGGCCTCAACAATTCCCACGCCTTCAATGCCCGGACTGGCCGGCAACGCGGGCTGATAGCCATAGCGCCCGCGCACCATGTGCAGATCGGATGCGTTGATCGGGCTCAGCAGCACTCGGACGAGCGCTTCGCCGGGGGCTACAGCCGGAGTAGGGATCGCTGCCAGCTCCAATACGCTCTTCGTTTCACCGGTCTCGCGAAAGATCAATGCTTTCATCGAGTACCTCCTGGGTCTTCAGGCGATACCTGATTTTGCACGACCATGAGGCATCGAAAGCTCCAGTTGTTGGACCTTCACATCGATTAACTCAGGCCCATTGTGAGCCCGGATCTGCATGAATGCCGCTCGCAAATCCGATCCTGTTGCGCTCCATCGAAAAGTAAGTCATCCTCGAGAAGCCGGTCAAGCCGCACAGTATAAAAGGTAGAAGTTGAACTTGCGGAAGAAGCTGAGAGCTCTGTTCGTAGGGGTTACAGATTCGGCCCGACTCTTCAAATGCCGCTTAATAACCACCGAAGCAGGCAGGTGAACGCCGCAAAGCTGAGAAGAGAGACCGCATAGATCCCCGCGAACCAAATGTATTGCTTTCGCGTTGCGCTCATGCGTCCCATCCTTCCCGCGGCGTCTTTCCGCGGAATACCCAGTAGGCAAAGAAGGAATAGCCAAGCACTACGGGAATGACTGCGCACGCGCCTACAAGAACAAAGATCTGGCTGAGACTGGACGACGCTGCGTCCCAGAGAGCGATCCGAAACGGCACAATGTTTGGAAATATGATCACCATTAGGCCGACAACTCCTGCTGCCACCAGCACGAGAGCAGAAAGAAACGGATAGAAGTCTGACCGGCTCCGGCCAGCAGATAATAGCCATAGACAATTGAAGAGCATTATTGCCACCAGAGTACCGAGCCATAAAGAATCTTGGTGCCAAACGGCGACGATCGCGGGCTGAACCCGAAGAGAAAGGACCGAGGCCGTCCCAAACATCAAAACAAAGATCGGGATCAGTGTCGTGATCGCCCGCAAAGAGAAGGAATGCAGTATCGCGGTCCCCTTGTATCGCAACCAGCCTGCCCCGAGAATTGCGTAAGCACAGAGCACGGTCACGCCGCACAAGAACGAATATGGTGTAGCAAAGTCCGTGACTCGTCCCCCGAAAGCGTTGCCCTTCACATCGATACCCTGCAGCATGGCCCCAAGGATCATCCCCTGCATCAAAGCGGCGATAGCCGAACCAACCGCGAAGACAATGTCCCAATACCCACGCAAGTCCTGTATCTGAGTACGGAATTCAAAACAGACGCCCCGCACTCCAAGTGCGAGCAGCATGACGACGACCGGGAGATAGAGCGCCGGTAGGAGAACGCCGTAAGAAATCGGAAACGCGGCAAACAGCACCACCGCTGCCATAACGAGCCAGGTCTCATTCCCGTCCCATGTCGGGGTAATCGAATCCATCATGTGATCCCGCACGCGTTCGTGACGCTCGAAGAGAAGAAGACACCCCACTCCAAGATCGAAACCATCAAGCAGAACGTAGAGCGTCAATGCAAAAGCGACGAGCGACGCAGAAAAGAGAGGGGTGTTCATCGTGCACCTCCTGTTGATTCGAGGGTTTTTTTGTCCAGAACGCCAAGCCGAAATGCATGCTTAAGGGAACTGAATGTCTCCACTTGCGTTCCGATCTCTTGTGGACCGCGCTTGATGATTCGGCCGATAAAGATGAGGAACGCGGTCATGAACAGGGTGTAGAGACACACGAATGCAATCAAGGTCGAGAGAAGAGTTTTCGCTGGGACTGGTGAGACAGCATCAACGGTGCGAAGCATTCCGAAAATTACCCAGGGCTGACGGCCAGTCTCTGCCAAGTACCAACCTCCCAAAGTTGCGAAGATCCCGGAAGGTGTCATGAGTACCAACACTCTCAGGAACCATGGCGTCGTAAAGAGACGACGCTTCCATCTGAGCCAGAGGCCTGCGCAGGCGACACCGAACATGACAATAGCGATGCAGTACATAACGCGAAAGCCGTAAAAGACCATTGCCATTCTAGGTTGTAGCTCGCGCGGAGTATTCTTCAGGCCCTCCACACGACCATGAATGCTGTGAGCCAGCCAGATGCTGCCGAGATATGGAGTTCCCAGAGCAAAGCGGTTCCGTTGCTCCTTTTGATCTGGAACAATCAACCAGTAGTACGGAGCTGGAGAGGAAGACTGCTTCTCCCAAAAGCCCTCTGCCGCCTCCATCTTCGAAGGTTGATGTTTGAGCATTACGCCGTAAAGAACGTCCCCAATAAAGACCTGTCCCACGATAAGGATTGACGTCATCGTTGTTCCCAGAAGAACGCTTCTTCGCGCAAACGAGGTGTGTCGTCGCCTGAGGAGGTAATATGCTCCGATGCCCGCGACGAGAAAGCTCGCCGTGAGGTATGCCGCCGCAATCATGTGCGGAAGGCGATAAAGCCACGACGGGTTGTGTATGACATGCCACCAGTTGATGACGACCAGTTTGCCGTCCTTCATCTGTACGCCGTCGGGCGTCTGCATCCAGCTGTTAGCGGAGAGAATCCACGAAGCTGATATCAGCGTACCGAGAGCGACCATGCATGTGGAGATGAAATGCAGGTTTTTGCCAACGCGATGCATTCCAAAGAGCATGATCCCGAGGAAGCCGGCTTCGAGAAAGAAAGCTGTCAGCACTTCGTACGCTATTAACGGACCGATTGCCGGGCCGGCGAATTGGGCGAAACGCGCAAAGCCCAGGCCAAACTCAAACGACAGTACGATTCCGGTTACGACGCCAATTCCAAATCCCATCGCAAAGATATTGAGCCAGAATCTATAGACCTGCAGGTAGATCTCGTCCTTGGTCTTCAGCCACAAACCTTCTACGATCGCCAAGAAGCCCGCCAGGCCAATGGACATCGTGGGGAAGATGATATGAAAAGTTACTGTGAATGCGAATTGAGTGCGGGCAAGAATACCGGGATCAAGATTCATTTCACGCCTCCTCCCCTTCGGGACGCTTGAGAAAGACATAGACGCAGATCAGTACGGCTAGAACGAGGGCATCGATCGCGAACCAGAGTCCAAAGACTCCGATGATCGCGAAGAAGAAGAAGATCCCGAGTAGAACATGAGACAAAATGGACATCGATGGTGGCATAGTGAGGTTCTCCTTGTGTGCGTCGTTGCCGTTTCGCTTCTTTGCTTTGCACTCGCAATGCTTAATGCTTCGATAGAGCTCGGGTCCGACAACTGAGGATTCGCACTTGCAATGCCAAATAGGCTTACTCGCTAATCCTCACGAAATGAAAAGGTTGGGACTTGGAGCCCTCTGCGTTGGGATGTCAAGAGTTGTAATTGTCAAAAGACAGGTTTGACAACAATGAGCAGACGACTGTTTTTCTGTCGGCATAATTCAGCATCGCCATTTGTTGATCGCGGCTTGCTGGCTCGTGGGTTCGCCATATGACTGTCCCTGAAGGCCAAACTCATGCTGACGAGGAACTACGTGCCCTCATCGGCCGCGTTGCAGCGCTCGCATGGAGCGCTCTGCCAGACCGCTCCCTAGATGGTTTCAATCAGCGATTTGGTGATTACACGGGGCGTTATCGGCACCAGTTGTACGGGTTGCAGTGGAAGTCGTTGGTCCATCCCGACGACATCCAACAGCTCGAGATTTGGTGCCAGAACATCAACCAATCCTCGATGCTGGTACTGCGGAAGTGCGACTTTGTCGTTTCGACGGTTAGTATCGCTGGTTCCAAATTGCGGCTGCACCGGTCCACGATGAGCTGGGTACGCGCTTCCTCATTTCACCTTTGCTCTTCTCTCCACGAAACTCTAATCTGGCCCGAAGGCCCCTTTGTCTTCCGCGCACTGCCAACCAAATTCGGACTGTCATTGTCATTTTCGACACTTCATTGACCAGTACCAGAGTGCGCGCAACGACACGTATTGAGGACAAAGAGGTTAGACAACAGAGAGATTTGGCACGCGCGTTGCCTCTACAGCAGGCAAGAGGAAAAACGTGATCTTGCGGAGAAGCCTGATTGTTCTTTTGTCTGTTTGTGCTCTGAGAGGTTTCGCAGAGAATGCGAATCGGCCTGAGTCAGTCGTCCGAAGCAGCAGCATTAGCGGGACTGTCCTCGACCTCAATGACGGTATCGTTCTCGGAGCTACTGTCGTCCTCCAATGCCAGAGCTAAGCCGACTTAACTTCCACGGGAGGAGGATGGACTTGGACAGCGACTTTATTGGACCGATGAGTGTTGAGAACGTCGAAGAATTTGATGTGTGCACACTCGATTCGCAAGATCTGGTTATTTCAGTTGTGCCCGTCATGTTCTAGAGTGTGCAACGGCGGAGGGTTACGAATTAAGCAAGCGAGACGGGTAAGACCAGGGATAGCAAAAGGTATTGGGACAGCGAGCGCATCATATGGACTCAAAATGCCCGAGTAAATCGGGCCACACAGGAACAACGAAGAGAATACTAGGTATGAAACTTCTATTGGCAGGAATCAGTCACAGGACAGCACCTCTCGACCTGCGAGAGCGGCTTACGATAGCGCCCAGCAGATTGGCCGATGCGAATCGCGCACTGCTGCGAGTGCCGGGCGTTCGTGAAGCGATCGTTCTCTCCACCTGCGCTCGGACGGAGTGGACAGTCTGCTACGACGCGGAGGTTCCGGACTTGTCTAAATTTCTTGCCGATTTTCTCGACGTGCCACCTACGCAGTCTAAGGACCGTACATATGAGTACTACGGGATCGATGCTGTGCGACATCTATTCCGGGTTGCCTGTAGCCTGGACTCCCTGATACTTGGCGAACCGCAGATCTTGGGGCAGGTCAAAGATGCATATGCAGTGGCGCGTTCGATCGGCGCGGTTCAATCAAATTTAGAACGGCTGATGCAGTCGGCCTTCTCGACCGCAAAGAAGGTTCGTCGTGACACAAAGGTTGGCAAGGCCCCTGTTTCAGTGGCTTCAGTGGCCGTCGACCTGATCAAGAAGGTCCTAGGTTCGCTCCGTGGACGGCGCATTCTTTTGGTGGGTGCCGGCGAGATGAGTGGCCTTGCTGCCAAGCACCTCGTTAGGCAGGGTGCAGAATCCATTGCCGTCGCCAATCGCACTTTTGAAAATGCTGTTGGCCTTGCGGCTCGACTCGGCGGACCTGCCGTTCGTTTTGAAGACATTCAAAGCGCCACCGCCGTTGTAGATGTCGTGATTACTGCCACGGGCTCTTCGGAATACATCTTTCGACAAGAAAATGGCCCCGAGCTGATGCGTTTTCGCCAAAACCGACCCCTGCTATTCGTGGACATCGCTGTTCCGCGAAATGTCGATCCTGAGATCAGTCGCACGGAAGGAATCTTGGTGTACGACATCGATAGCGTTCAGGCTATCTCCTCATCGCATCGCCAAGAGCGCAATCGTGAGGCGCAGCGAGCGGAGATGATCGTGGCGAGGAGTGTGAATCGCTATCAGGAAGGCGCGGTAGCGCTTGACGTGGCACCTGCGGTCCGTGGGTTGCAGTTAGCGATTGAAGCTATTGCTCACACAGAATTGGGGCAGGTTCAAACCAAACTACTTGTGCTTACACCAATCCAGCAACACGCAATTCAGCTCCTCTTGCGAGGAATGACGAACAAAATTCTTCATCCGATGATCCGCATTCTCAAGCAGGCTGCCAAGGATGGAGATGTCCAGACAATGGAGACGATTTGCGCAGTCTTCGATGTGGATCCCACGCCTGCGACGCAAGCGTGTAGCGTGGAACGGTTCTGGCTGAGCCCGAGAAGCACGATGGCTCGCGGTCGGGACGCGGCAGCCAAACTTCAACCTACACACTAGAACCCGTCTCATAAATAGCTCAGGGGCGATTTCGAGCGATCCTAGGGTTGCTCTCGATGGCCGCGAAGCGCCGGTGACGGGACGGTGGGAACTCGACGATGAACAGTGGGCAGTGGTGGAGCCGATGTTACGGCCACGCCGGCTTCCGAACGATGAATCGCGCCCTGAAACGCCTCATGGAGAAATACATCTTCTCGCGCGATTGCTTTCGTTAGGACACCCGGCGCTTACTCCTGATCCGCTGTATTCTGCCCACACGATTCGAAATTAGCCTTCTCCGATTGCGCTTCGTCCTTCGACAGACAGAACCGGTCCAGATCCATCGGCGCCAGAACCGGTCCGTGAAAATACTTCTTCACGCCGGCAATACGAGCCTGCTGCTCCGCTTTGTTTTGCGGGTTATAGTGATAGAAGAGAAGGGATTGTACTTGGGCTTTCGAGGCAAGTTCTCCGAGGCTGTCCACAGTGAGATGTTCCTTCTCCATGTGCGCGGCAAACTCCTGTTTGCGGGCAGGCGGCCAGTGGTTCTGGGCCGCCATATGGTCAATGAACCCGCGTAGCTCCTCCAAACCCTCCTCCACTTCGGCAACGAGAACGTCGGCGCCCATCGCTAGTTTCACGACCTCATCACTGGGGCCGGTGTCTCCGGTGAATACCACCACGCCATGGGGCGTCTGAATACGGTACGAATATGACTTGAAATGCGCGCGGAACTGCGCCGGCATGAGCGCGTAATGCGAATTCTCGGCGGCCGTGATCTGAATTTTGTCGTCGCGGTAAACAACTCCCTCACCAACGACTTCGTGGGCGACGAAGGGACTGGTCAGGCCATGGTTCGGCCGGCCAAGCTGGAACCCGGGCTTTTCCGCGGCAAACACTTCAAAGGGAATGCTGATGTAGTGAAAGGCGGCTTCGACCAATTCGCTCGTTTGCGGCGGCCCGTAGATATTGATCTTCCGCGCGTCGGAGGCGAGATCAAGGTGGAAGTAATCGTTGGCCATCACGTCGACGAGGCCGAGATCATGGTCCGGGTGCAAATGGGTAAAGAAGATCGTTCCAATCGTTTCCGATGGAATCCCAACCTCGACCAGGCGCCGGATGGTTCCAATGCCACAGTCGATTAAATACGGCCGCCCATCGACGATAAGCAGCGAGGACGGTTCGGAGCGATCCTTGCGCAAAGGCGGACCGCCCGCAGTACCGAGCATCAACAGTTCGGTATCGTTTGCGCGAAGCGCCGCAGTCTGCCCTTGAGACGCAACGGGAACGCTGAAGAAAGTCAGCCCGAGCGCGAGAGCTGCAATCAACAATTTTCCCCAGCGCGATTTATTCATGCGTGGACACCTCTGCGCAGAAAATAACTCGCCGCCGCGAATCACAGCGCGGCAAAAGTATAGCGCAAGATCGGTCCCTTATACCATTCAACTAACCGTACCTCCTCGGGGAGGAGGGGAATTGGTCGCAACTGGGGAGGACTATGTCCTCCCCGGTTACCCATGTGCATCTCTTTCGCTGGGGCCGCTGGCGAATGCGGTAGCTCGTCTTCGGTTGCCGATGGCCGGTCTGGGGTGGCGAAGGAATCCGTTTACTCCAGTAGTTTCTGAGGCCAAGTTGCCCTCCGGAATCGCGACCATTTTTGTCGGCTGGATGAGCATTAGAACCAGTCTGATATATAGCTGAGGGGCGATTTCGTGCGATCCTGCGGTTGCTCTGGATGGCCGCGAAGCGCCGGTGACGGGACGGTGGGAACTCAACGATGAACAGTGGGCAGTGGCGGAGCCGGTGTTACGGCCACAGCGGCGCGCGGACAACCGTGGACGTCCCTGGCACGACACCCGTGCTGTGCTGAACGGTGTGCTCTGGGTGCTGGGTACGGGTGCGCAGTGGCGCGAGATGTCGGAGAAGTATCCGCCATACCAGACGTGCCACCGCCGATTCCAGCAGTGGGTACGCAGCGGCAAGCTGGAAGAGGCACTGAAGCGGCTGGCGCGGCATCTGCATGAGCGGGGTCGACTGAATCTGGAAGAGGCGTTCGTCGATGCCACCTTCGCGAGCGCTAAAAAAGGGGCTTCGCTGTCGGTCCCACCCGTCGCGGCAAGGGGACGAAGATCATCGCTGTCGCCGCTGGTAACAGTCTTCCTCTCGCCGTATCTGTCGACAGCGCTTCGCTGGCCGAGTGCCACCTTGTTGAATACGTTCTGGCCGGAAGCTTCCTCGACAAACTCCCCGCACGGCTCATCGGCGACAAGGCCTACGACTCGGATCCGCTCGACCGCAGGCTCCAGGAGGAATACGGCATCGAGATGATCGCGCCCAACCGGCGCAACCGGAACAGGAGCCAGGACGGGCGTAGGCTGCGCCGATACCGAAAACGCTGGAAGGTGGAGCGGCTCTTCGCCTGGATGCACAGCTTCCGCCGACTCGTCACCCGATGGGAATATCACATCGAGAACTTCCTCGGCTTTGTCCACCTCGCCTGCCTTCACATGCTGCTCAGGCATTTATGAGACCAGTTCTAGCTAGGGAGAATGGACATGGCACACAAAGTATGGTTCATCACATTTTTGACAATCCGTCTCTCCACTCGAAGTTCTATGGAACGAAATCATACACCACTCGAACTTCTATGGGAAGGAATTTGCGAGAAAACTTATGCGGTCTTTGGTCAGCTGACTGTAACCGGGCGAGTTACTCATTGACCGTCGGTCACGCGCAGTTCTCTGGATCACTCCTCGCAAACGGGCTGGCGTCGAT
>Ga0207044_1021_pt2 | contig 42425 bp, 32 predicted proteins | sample Alteio_BWMinCont_68_FD_153300 | JGI IMG/M metagenome (GOLD analysis project Ga0207044, IMG submission 153300) | Enriched cells from forest soil in Barre Woods Harvard Forest LTER site, Petersham, Massachusetts, United States -... | ecosystem: Environmental > Terrestrial > Soil > Temperate forest >... | reverse complement strand
CTGCTTCAATTCCAGCAGCACTTGCCGCGCAATTTCTTTCAGCGTCTCGAAAACGCCATTGCCCTGGAAGGCGATAGCTTCCATTACGGGTTCATCTTTCCGGCGCAGTTCTTTGGCCAGAGCGTCGACCGGCAGGATATTAGGCAGATCGCGTTTATTCAGCTGCAGAACGTAGGGAATCTTCTTGAAGTCGTAGCCATGTTCTTTGAGGTTGTCCATCAAGTTGTCGAGCGCCTCGACGTTGGCATCCATACGCTCTTGCTGGGAGTCAGCGACAAACACAATGCCATCCACTCCGCGCAGGATCAACTTGCGGCTGGCATCGTAAAACACCTGGCCGGGAACGGTATAGAGGTGAATACGGGTTTTGAAACCTCGCACCGAGCCCAAGTCGAGAGGCAGAAAGTCGAAGAACAGAGTTCGATCCGTCTCCGTTGCCAGCGAAATCATCTTCCCCTTCTGCTGCTCGGCAGTTTTCTGGAAGATGTACTGCAGATTCGTGGTTTTGCCACCCAGCCCGGCACCGTAGTACACGATCTTGCAATTAATCTCGCGGGCTGCAAAGTTGATGAAACTCAAAGACTTTCCTCAAGACATGCGGCAGACGCTCAAAAACCCGAGCGGCCTCCACTTGTAGTTTTGGCTTGGTACTGCTGGTTTTATACCACACCGCCCCGCTCTACCGGCAGGTTACCCTGGTTACTAGCGGGACCCCCACGTTCCACGGGCGAGAAAGACCGACCTCACCGGCTAACTGGCAAGGGATAATATCCGGCCTTGGCAAATACCAGCACGCACGGGCGCAGATCCGAACTCTTGCAGCCCGGCCGGCCAACCCTGACTTCGATCTCCCGATAGGTACTGCTGGGGGTAGCGGCAGTGGCGTAGCCCAATGTGTATTGATTGCGGGCGTCGCCAATGGCGCGTTGATAGGCGTTTTCGATCGCATCCTTCGAATATTCGCTAAGAATCTCGCCGCCGGTTGCGTTCGCATACCGGGGCAGAATATTGCCAGTAGCTTGCCCGGGGATGTGCAGCTTTTCCAATTGCTTGTAGCCCGGAATTGCGGAACCTCCAACTCCGATGCCGTAAACCAGAATTCCATTCGAAAGCAGGACCTTCAAAACGTCGCTATAACTGGCAGTGCTTCGGTATTCGCGGCCGTCACTAATAACAAATATGATTTTGCGGCGGCTTCTCTCGCGCTGGCCCAGATCCAGGGCGGCGGCCAAAATGGCATCGTTCAGAACCCGCGCTTGCTTGGGCGGCGACATCGGCGGGGGTATGCTGCGATCCTCGGGAATGTTATTGATCATCGGACCTTGCGGGCCTAAAGGACCACCCAGCACCGGCACTCCATTGTTCTCGCCGTGGTCGGTTTTTAGTTGGTTCAGTACCGCATCCAGCCGCTTGCCTACAGCGCCGAAGTCGGCCATTCTCCCAACCGTACCGCTGTAGGTGTAAATCGCGACCTCGTCGAACTGGCTGAACGCACCTTCCAATGCCGGAAATGTCTGATTTACTCTCTGCACATTGATATCCGACATGCCCAGATCAAAAACCACAGCCGCCGAGATGGCCAACGGATCGCTGGTAAAGAAATTCATCGTTCGCTTCTTGCCATCCTCATAAACCGAAAAGTCCTTGGGCAGTAATCCGCTGACCAGACGGCCGGAGTCGTCTGTTACCCGCACCGGCACAATCACCTGGTTTACGTTGCGTGTAATTTTAAAGAGTTCGTCTTGCGAATTGCTTCCCGGGTCGGGCGTCGCACCGCCTTCCGGAACCGTCTTAACATCAACCGGATGTGGAGGCGGGTTCGGGTTGCCGTCGGTGGCAGGCGGAGCCGGATTGGCGGTGGAGGGCGGGACGTCGTTTCCGGGTACCTGGTCGGCCGTCGGTGCTTCGCTCGGAGGCAGGCCCTGCGGTTCGGCGGGTGGAGCGGAAGGAAATGGTTGGGGGGGGGGCGGCTGGCCGACGGCGCGTCGGGAATTTCCTGCTTTTGATCGGTCTGCTGCTGTGGAGTCGCGGCAGCCACCAAGGTTAGCAACAACAATAGGATTGCCACGCTTGGAGCCGTCCACTGCTTACCCGTTATTCGCAGCACTGGGGAAACCCTCTCCGCCTCAACGGCAACTATGCTCTTATTGGGATGCTAAGACTCACGATCTGGTGCATCTAACGCTATTGGACTAGACTAACAAAAACTGCGAGAGAATACTTTCATGCCCAAAGCCTGCAGACTTCCGGTCTTCCGCGTCCTGATATTCCTGCTCCTTTTCGTGGGGCTTCCGGCCGCCAACGCCCAGCAATCGGCCACTTCACCCGACAACAAGCCCGACCAGAACCATCAGGATCAAGATCAGGACCAGTCAAGTACGACTTTGAAAGTTAACGTGAATGTGGTCCAACTGTTCTTCAATGTCAAGGACAAACGGGGAGCGCTCATCCCCAACCTCACTAAAAACGATTTTCAGATACTTGAAGATGGCAAACCGCAGACCATCAAGTATTTCGCCGCCGAGTCCAACCTTCCGCTGACCCTTGGAATTCTGATCGACTCCAGCGGCAGCCAGGCTCGCGTGCTCGATATGGAGAAGCAAGTCGGCGGCGAGTTCCTCAGTCAAATCCTGCGTGACAAGGATTTAGCATTTGTTATCGACTTCGATGTGAATGTGGAGCTGTTGCAGGACTTCACCAGTTCCGTGCGCCTGTTGAAAACAGCTCTCAATCAAGCCCGCATCAACACTGCTGGTGGAAGCGGCACAGGTATTCCGGGTCTGGGTGGAGGTACGGTTCCGACCCAGGGCGCTCCCCGCGGCACGTTGCTTTATGACGCCGTGTATTTAGCTTCACATGACGAATTAGCCCAGCAAGTGGGACGCAAGGCCATGATCTTGCTGACCGATGGCCAGGATGAAGGCAGCCAACTCAAGATCAAGGATGCCATTGAAGCCGCGCAGAAGTCCGATAGCATCGTCTACGTACTGCTGTGCGCCGATCGCGGCTTTTATGGCGGATTCGGCGGCTACTCGGGTGAAGGTGAAATGAAGAAGATGACTCAGGAAACCGGAGGCCGGGTCATCGACGTCGGAAACAAATACGAAAAGCTAAAAGAGGGCTTCGATCAGATCGCCAACGAACTGCGCAGCCAGTACAACATCGGCTACAGTTCGACCAACCCGGCACTCGATGGTACCTTCCGCAAGGTGGAAATACACGCCTCGAACAAAGATTACAAGATCCAATCGCGTGCCGGGTACTATGCCATTCCAAAGCGCGACTAGCGCCGACGGTAATCATCGTTAACACGCTTTGTTGTTTTGCCTGCACATTCTGCTGCGATCAAGATGACGGCCTGCTTTGCAAGATTTTCAGTTTTGGACGTTGGCCTACGCTGCTTGCGCCAGATTCGGTATAAAATACTCGCGCATTTCTGATTCGAGATAGCAATTTCAAACAACCGGATCACCTTGTCCGTTCCTTACGAGCAAAGGAGAAGGATCAAAAATGGCAAACCAAAAGCCAAGACGCGGCAGTGTTTTCAAAGCGCTCACAGTTCTGGCCGTTGCGGTCAGGTTTTAGAACGATCCTTCACCCTGATCACGAACTTCAACCCCGACCAGATATCACTCACCGCGCACACTTTCACATCGACCAGGCCCGCTTCCAACCCGATCCTTCGCACTTCGTTCTCGTGGAGGTCGGTGGCCAGTCCAGAGGCCTTTTTCGGCCAACTCACCCACAGCATTCCGGCGGGAGCGAGCTGTTTTGCAATTGTTGGGAACTGCTTCTTGAGTTCGTTCGCGGTTTTCACGAAGATCATCGCGAAGTCAACCGGCTCATCCTTGGCTACGTGACAATCTGCCAGCGCGCCCTTCAGTTCGGTCTTTACATCATTGGGCAAATCGAGCAGCACAACGCGGTATTGTTCTTTGATGCCAAGCTTCTTGGCTAGAGGAGTGCCAGAGTATCCGGGCATGCGAGGACCTATTGGGAAGGGGCGTAATAGCCGCGGCGGCTGCGCACTCGTAAGCCTTTCTGACCCATGGCGAGAATTTCGACGCTGCGATAGCGGCCGTCGGAGATGAAATCAGCAGGCTTGTAGGAAATCGCGTACTGGCTGCGTAGTTCTTCCTGAATTGCCGCGAATGCGTTGGCCACTTCGGTGATCTGGAAGGGAACGTACGCGCGGCCACCGGTGGCATCGGCGATGCGCTCCAGGACCTTATCGCCGTGGTGCCCTGCCCCACTCAGGTTGGTGCTGATGGTATAGACAATCACATCGGCCCGCTGCGCCATATCGATGGCTTCTTCCCGCGTCACGTGGCTCTGGTTATCATCGCCGTCGCTAAGCAGAATGATCGCCCGTCGCACCGGCCCTTTGTGCTGCGCCTTCATGAGCTTGTCGCGGCACGCAAAGTACAGCGCATCGTACATCGCGGTACCGCCGCCCGGGCGCAAGTCGCGCACTCCGACCGCGAGCATTTCCGTGTTGTCGGTAAAGTCCTGGGTAACTTCCGGAGTCACATCGAAGCCAACGATGAAAGCTTCATCGTACTTGGGACGAATGCTTTGATTCAGAAACTCAATGGCTGCTTGCTGCTCGAATTTGAAACGGTCTCGCACCGAATTGCTGGCGTCAACCAGTAGTCCGACCTCGAGAGGTAAATTCGTTTCCGCATGAAAGCTTCGTATATCCGACGCCGGCTTATTGTCGTCGACGACCTTGAAATTGTCTTTCTTCAAATCCTTTACGTACCGCCCATGTCTGTCGGTAACGGTGAAGACTACATTCACTTCGTTTACCGTGCTGCGGATCGTGGTGAGTGATTCATCGTCCGACAGAATCGTCCCCACGGGTGAAGTGGAGGTCGGGGCCGAAGCGGGTCCCGGCTTCGGCCGCTGATTGTTGCCCGCATCATCATCAGCTTGTTTCGGAGTCGCCGCATCCGGTTTGGTATCAGACGGACCCGGAGTTTCCCGAGGCGATGGCTGCGCCGCAGCAGGCTGTTGCGTCGCCGGGGCAGCCGTCGCCGGCGCTTGGCTCTGTTGTTGAGAGGCGGAAGGGGCCGAAGGCAGTTCTGCCTGCCCCGCGTCCTGCGCCTGGGCGCCTACCATAAACAAGCCAAAGCTGCCCAGAGATAAAACACCGAAAAATAGAATGGCAGCGCGGGACTTCATGACTTTTCTCAATTATAGCCGTAAATCAGAACCCGCAACCTTACCGGAGTTCACCGAACCCGAGCGTACAATAGTTTCGCCTCAACCACGTCATCGCACCAACTTGCCGCGAAAAACGACTACCGAAGCCGCCGGCAAATCGTACCAGGCATCCTTTTCTCCGGTTTGCCTGGTGTGCAGACCAGGCCCGTCCGGATCGGCCTTACCTTTTGTGATTGCGATTACGGGTTGTTCGCCTGAATGTTCGGAATGCGCCAAGAACTGGGTCTCCGCCGGATGCCATTGATATTGGTTCTTTCCGAAGGTTGAGACGTCGACTGCACCAGAGAAAAAATTCGTCGCTTGAGTCGCCTGATCCTGAAAAACAAGGCGCACGCGATGGGCATTCAATTGATCCCGGTTCACTGCCATGACTGACCACTGGTCGTCGGGACGTTTCACCGCGTATGCCGTAACCAGAGCATGCCCGGCGCCATCATCGATGTCGCTCTTCGCCGGAAATACCAGATGCTCTCCCGCACCGGGCTGTACCCATTCCAGATTAATCAGTTGTGCGACAAAGAATTGCGACAGCGGCTGTTGAATTTGATAATTGGCGTCAACCGTAAACATCCCGAAGGTCCCCGGCGAATCGTTGCAGCCGTGTTCCATCTGCAAGGGCAAATAGTGAAAGAAGTAAACCCCGTTTCCTCCCGAGTTCAAGAACGATCCGATGTAGTCCGCCAGCCAAACCCCGGCAAACATGTCCATGTAGGTTTCGCTGGCAGCAGGGGAAAGATTCGACTCGGTAATGAACATAGGAACATTCAGCGGCAGTCCATCCTCCCGCCAGACCTGCATGATGTGGTTCACGAGATCCGGCTCATCATAAAGGGTGCCCCACGGCGTCTTGCAACCGTCGTAGGGATAATGCTCGAAGGAAAAGAACGCGAGATCATTCATCCGGCTGTGTTGTTTGAGGTAATCGAGAAAGCGCCCCAGCCAAGAGACCTTGCCGTTGGCGTCAGGCCACACTTCAATATCCTTATTCACTCCTTGAAAAGAGGGCCCGCCCAGCTTTAACTTGGGATCGATGCGGTGCAGCGCCGCGGCCCACTGCAGGTAAAGGGCACCGTAATCTTCCGGAACCATGAATTGCCCGTCCGATTCTTCGCCCATTTCCACGTAAGAAATCGGGTAGTTGCGTTTTTTCAGATACTCAATTTCGGCGGCTGCATTGTCCGGCGTGTCATAGAGCAGCGCCACTGGAATCATCGCCGGCAGCCCGCGCGTTACCCCGCTCGTATAGAAAAGATCGAATCCCACTTGTGCCTGCTTGGTGCTAAGAAGATCAGAAGGCTCATGCCACGGATCGACCGAAGAAGCGTAAGTGGCCGTCTGTTCCTGGTCCGCCGTATGCCGGAGAATGTCGTGAAAGTCGCCGTCCGCGGTAGTTGTTCCTAGATAAAGTTCGCGGATCGCGTAGCCCACGCAATTTCTGGGGTCGTCAAGCTTTGCATCAGCCGGCTGATGAGAATCACATGTGTTCGACGACCCCGTCATCAATATCCGAACGAATCGAATCGGCGACGGATTGTCAGAAAGCCGGATAGTTTCGGTTCCACCATTCCCCGCTGTAACCTCGCCATGCGGGAATGTCTCCCATACGCCTTTCGTCTGAGCCTTAATGGGATCGTCTCCCGTCCAGTACTGCACAACATAACGAGTCGCATACGGTTGTGCCCACGCGATGCGAATGCTGTCCACCTGCTGATTTTGCGTCAGATCAAGAACCACCCACTGCGAATGCAGCGCGTCACTCTCACCAGTGAATCGTTGAGCGAGATATGGATTGCTCTTCCAATAAGTATTCAGATCACCGTCCGTCAACCGGGAGAAACCGGCGTTGTCGGTTCCATCATTGCGCGTGGTTCCGCGATGCGGCAGCGAGTAGCCATAGGAATAACGAATCGTCTCGGTAGGCGTGGCCGACCCCGTGAAGTATCCCTTGGCGGCGGGATCGCTCCAAGTTCCCTGCGGATTCCAGTGCCACGCCTCGATTGCGAGCTCAGTATTCTGACGGTAGGTCACTGGTTGCCAACCCGAAGCGAACACCTGCTTCAGCACAGGCTCCAGCAGATCCTTGTCGATGGCTGCCGCTGGAATACGATCCACTCCCGCGCCCAACGTTTCATTCGGTACGAAGCGATTGGTGGCGTGCGCGGGAGTGATGTCCACTTGAATCGTCTGTGCAGCGCTAACAGTCAAAAGAAAAAAACACTCGATCAGGGACACAACGACCAGCATCCGATTCCTCAAGATCAGCTCCTTAAAACGTTTTAGTAGAGGTCCGGTTGCTGATTGTAAACGAAACTCGCCGCATCGTTTTTCTACATTCCAGACTCGTCCGCCGACGGTCCATAAATCGCTGGCACCGCGATATTGTTCAACCGCAGATAAACGCCCAGTTGCGCCCGATGATGAATCGTGTGATTCATTACCCAGGTGCGAAGGCACGCAATTCGAGGCATGGAAAAGACGGTCACGCCGTTGTTGAGAAACGACCAGCTCTTGCCTAGATCAGCATCGCTGGCTTTCGCCAGAGCCGCACGGGCCGCGGCAACGTTCTTATCGAATAACTCCAGTAGGTCTTTACGAGTTTTCGGCACAGGAGGCGGCTGAAATCCTTTGCCCCCAGGGTTCATGTCGAAGCCATCTTTCGTGATGGTTTCAACCGCCCACTCCGGAATATTGGCCAGATGTCCTGCCAGCCAGCCCATGGCGCCGGATTTCTCATGCGGCTTCCAGGAAAACTTTTCGTCCGGAACCCGTTCTAAAGTTTTGCGAGTACTGGCCATTTCCTGATCGAACTCGGGTAGAAGAGATTGACTGAGTGACATGCGATTGCTCCTTGGATATTGGAAGTTAGAAATCTACAAGAGGGGAATAGTAGACGAAGAAAAAGCGAAAGTCAACTGTGTTTGAAGATCATTCCACGGCTGGTGCGTCCATTCATCACTACGACCAGAGGCGAGTCAAATCGCAGATGCCGCACACACCCTTGCTCCTCAACTGCTGCCTGTCCCCCCAGCCATCTCCAGTCCACAAAACCTTCTCCCGCATCTGGATTGACGGTGAAATATCCCACCTGAAATGCGGTGAGATTCTGAAAGAAATGGCTGCCTTGCGATGGGGTTACTCGAAAGTCGCGGAAGCCTGCCTCCACAATCACGCGCGCTCCTGAAATTTCGTCCCACTCGACAGGAATTCCGAGCCAGGGATCATTCGATCCCCAGCGCCCCACGCCGATCAACAGATACGGCGTTCCGTTTTCATTCAGCTTTGCATTGAGGTGGGCCACCCCTTCCGCGACTTCCTTACTCCGAGCCCGCTCGAAGCGGTGAAAGTCGACGACCACGAGATCGCGCAAATCCGGGATGCGCCCATTTCCTAGAACTTTGGAGCTGTGGCAGACCAGCCGCTCAGGATCCACGTCTTCCATCCGCAGCTCTTCGCCTTCTCGCGAAAGCACCAGCGGACGGATTTGCAGAAATCCAAACTCAGCGGTTTCCTGAGGAGTCTCTGGCAAGCGCACTGCGAACTCCACTTCTACCGGCCGGCCGAACGCCTCTTCACCGATTCTCGTGAGCCGGTCGAGAATCGAAGCCAAAGGAAACACTCCGTGCTTGAGAATCGGAGCGAAGCTCACGACACGCGTACCGGGCCGGCTGAGCCCGTCATAAATGACGTTGTTGTCGACGGAATAAGTCGATCCCAGGTTGTTCAAGGTTCCGTCGGCCTCGGCCACGTCCAGACCGAAGCGGGCTTCTTTCAGTTCCAGCAGCGGATCGGAAGCTGAACCATCATGACGCTCGGTGTGATCAAGCTCTAGCGCCCAGAACTCCCGCTGCGAGTTCGCGAGAATATCCTCCACCGAGGAGAACTGCACAAGGTTGCGAGGATAGCGCGGACAGAAGGTCAGGCACTTTCCACCATCTACAACTGCTCGTCCCAAGCCTAATGCGACCGCAGCGATTCCATCGCCGTAGCTCATCGGAGGGACCGGATAAAAGTTGTGCGATCGCACCACGCCGGAAAAATCGGGATAGAACCGCTGCCCGTCATTCGAACCGTGGATCGTGCCCACGACCTTCTGTACAATGACCGCCATCTTCTCTTCTTCCAAACGGTAAGGCGTTGCCCGCACATATCCCTTGGCATGCTGGCTGAAAGTTGACGCATAGACGCGCTTGATGGCCTCCATCAGTTGCTCCAGCCGCACCGACAAATCAGGATGCTGATTGGCCAGCATGAAAGTTTCGTACACGCCGGTGAAGGGTTGGTATTGCGAATCCTCGAGTAAGCTGGAAGAACGCACTGCCAGCGGGTAGTGAACCTCGGCGAGAAACGCCAGCAGATCGTCTCGGAGCGATGTCGGGAGTGAAGCTTCCAGGAACCGCTGCAAAATCTCGGCATCGTCTGTGCTATTGATGGCGAAGTCGAGCAGATTGTTCTCGCTGAGGAAGCGGTCAAACATATCCGTCGCCAACACTACGCTTGGCGGCACCGCAATGCGCACATCGGCGAAGCGTCGCGCCGTCTGATATTTGTGCAGCAGGTGCCGGATGAAAGCCAGTCCGCGGGCTTTTCCGCCGAGCGAACCACCGCCAATCCGCAGAAAGAAGCCTTCAGTCGATTTGAAACTCGAGGCGTTGAAATCGCCAATCAGAACCTGGCTCTGCTCACTGCGATACTCGGCAATGGACTCGATCAAGTCACGCCGCAAATGCTCCAGCGAGTCAAAATCGGAAACCTTCCGCGGCCTTAGCTTCTGTGCCAGCGCAAACTCGGTCCTCGCCCGCAGCCAGCGGGAGAAATGGTTCCGCTCGCTGTGATACGCGATGCTCTCCGCCGGAACCTCGCGAAGCCGTTCCTCGAGTTCGTTCAAATCACGAGCCCGCGCGACTTCGCTGCCGTCGGGGAGACGGAACGCAAAATCGCCGAAGCCGAACTGCTCGGTAAGAAAGCGCCGTAGATCGCGCAACAGCGTGGGTGAGCGTTTGCGCAGGAAGGAATATCCCTGAGCGTGGGCGCGCGCCCTGAATTCGGTTCGGCTGGTTTGCAGGACGATGGGAGCATCCGGCACTTCTTCACGAACCATGCGGGCCAATTCGAATCCAGAGTCGGGGCTTAGTTCGCCATTGTGCGGAAATTCAACATCGGACACCACGCCCAAAAGATATTCACGATACTTCATGACCTGCCGCGCCGCGTCCTCGTAGTTCGACGCCAGCAGAATCTTGGGCCGCGCCCGCATGCGCACCAACTTGTGCGCGACATTCAATCCTTCGCTAAGCAACCGCCGCGACTGCGTAATCAATTCGGTGTAGATGGTTGGAAGAAAAGACGAGAAGTAGCGAATATTGTCTTCAACTACCAGAATGACAGGCACTCCGATGGCGCGAGTGTCGTGTTCAACATTGCGCTTGTCTTCAATGTATTTGACGATCGAAATCAGAATGCGGACATTGCCCTGCCACAGGAATATCTGCTGTAAATCGGTGGCTGGATTGCGAGCGACGAACTTCTTGATCTCGCGATAGTCGTAGGCCAGCACCACCACCGGCACATCGAGCCCTGCCGCCTTGATCTCCCGTGCCAACTGCGCCGCGTCCATGTCCTCGACTTCGAGGTTGGTGACGATCAAGTTGAATCGTGGCTGAGATCTCGCCAGCTTCAGCGCTTCGGCACCGGATGAAACGTGGGTGATCCCGGGAATCTGCTGCTGCTCGAGCTCGAGCGATTCCCCAATCAGCAACTCGTTTAAGCGTCCGTCCTCGCGCAGAATGAAAGAGTCGTAAAGGCTGGAAACCAGAAGAATGTCCTGCACACGAAAGGGCATAAGGTTCTCGAAGCCCTCGAAGATGCGTTCGGGATTGACGATTGGGTCGGGTTGGTGAGTTACAGTCATTTCGTTGCGACTAGCTCTTTCAACTATCGTCTTTCAGACCGTGGGCGGCGTTGGCTTGGGGAGGCAACGGACAGTGGCGAGATATTCGATATCGATTTCGATTGAACCAACGATAGCCCCGCCAAAGTATCCAATTGAAACCGGGCAACTGGAAGATTCCATAAAAAAGCCATGCCCACCAGATTCGCCGGGTTACATAGAGATATGCATCGGCGCCCGATTCTAATTGTCCAGCGCGCGTTAATACCTGTATGTCGTCCAGCAGGTTTTCCTGCGGGACTTGCAAGCTACCGTCGGCATAGGCAGATTGCAGGTCTTTAAGCGCAAAGCCCCGGCGTTCAACTACTTTCTTCCAGAAGTGAACCCAATCGAAACAGAATCCGCATTCACCATCGTAGAGTATCCATCCTTCACGAGGGACACCGGATTCAGATTCATGGTTTGACGCTGTCATTGAACTCGGTTGCCCCTGAAAACAATCACGGGTGAGCCATCTGCCACAAATGCGCAGTCAGGGCGGCGTTGAAGAACTGTTGCGAATTCGTTGCCGTAAAGAGCGCTGGTTTTTCCTTCAAATCCAGCTGCAGGGGATGTCCATACTTGCCACGGGACATGCGAGACGTGGTACTCGATGCAACTGCCGGCTCGTTCCGTCGAATAACCCCAAAAATGCTCGGTAATGAACTGTTCCAAACTCCCTTCTTGAGGCCGTGTCGGAGGACCCACGGTCTGAGCGGACAGCGTGCACCACTGGCCGCCGACTTGCCATTCATACTCGAGGGTCTTACTCAGTTCGTGGGTTTCGATGTGGTGCCTCATCGGAAGGTGCTTATAATTCTCGCCGTATGCCAGACGAGCTGTCATCGCAATTGCGTATCTGGGCACCACCTCGGCGATGAAAACGACCCCTCTGCGATCCTCGCTGCCTTCTTTGTGACGCACATAGAAGCGGAGATTCACCTCATCGAAATTCGCGTGAAATGGAACAGGGAGACGGCCAAGCAGCTTGGTGCGGCAGAACCGAAATCCGACAAGGCTGAGGTAGGTTCGCCCCTTGAATGAGTCCAGCGCTGTACGTGGCGGAACGTATCGACTCAAAAGATTGGGTTCAACCTCATAGTTCAACATCACCAGGTCCCGCCATTCAGCAGAAAGAAAAACTCGTTTTGAGTCTGGCATCTTTAAAAACAAACGGGGTGGAATCTTCTTCCACCCCGCATCATATCTACGCGAGACGTTGCGAGCAACGTCTCCACACAGACGCAGGCGAGGACGCCCGCGGTACACAACCCAACTACACCAAGCCCTGATCCAGCATGGCATTGGCGACCTTGAGGAAGCCGCCGATGTTGGCGCCGTTCACCAGATTGCCCGGGGTGCCGTATTTCTCGGCCGTCTCGAAGCAGTTCTTGTGGATGGCGATCATGATTTTGTGCAACCGATCGTCCACTTCCTCGCGCGTCCAGCTCAGCCGTGCGCTGTTCTGAGCCATCTCGAGGCCGGAGGTTGCTACGCCGCCGGCATTCGCAGCTTTGGCCGGTCCGTAAAGAACCTTGGCTTCGAGGAACATCTTTGTGGCTTCGAGCGTGCAGGGCATATTCGCGCCCTCGGCGACCAGCTTGCAGCCATTGTTGATTAAGTTCGCGGCGTCTTTCCCTCTGATCTCATTCTGTGTGGCGCTCGGGAACGCGCAGTCCGCCTTGATGTTCCACAGCGGATTGTGTTCCAGCTTAATGTCGGTGGGCATGAAGATCGCCTTCTTGAACTTCTCGCCGTATTCGCGGATGCGTCCGCGGCGAACATTCTTCAGTTCCATGACCCAGGCTAGTTTTTCGCGATCGATTCCATCCGGATCGTAAATTACGCCGTCGGAATCGGAGAAGGTGAGCGGTTTCGCACCCAGATCCAGCAACTTCTCGACCGTGTATTGCGAAACATTGCCGCTGCCGGAGACCAGGCAGAGCTTGCCTGCGAACGAATCCTTGCGCGACTTCAGCATCTCTTCCGCGAAATACACGCAGCCATAGCCAGTGGCTTCCGGACGAATGAGTGACCCACCCCAGCTCAGGCCTTTGCCGGTGAGCACGCCCGTGAACTCATTGCGCAGACGCTTGTATTGGCCAAACAGGAAGCCGATTTCGCGTCCGCCAACGCCAATGTCGCCGGCCGGGACGTCGGTGTCCGGGCCAATGTGGCGAGATAGTTCGGTCATGAAGCTTTGGCAGAAGCGCATGACTTCGTTGTCGCTCTTGCCCTTGGGATCGAAATCCGATCCGCCTTTGCCGCCGCCCATGGGCAGCGTGGTCAGCGAGTTCTTGAACACCTGCTCGAAGGCAAGGAATTTTAAGATGCCCAGATTGACCGAGGGATGAAAGCGTAGCCCACCCTTATAAGGACCGATCGCGCTGTTCATTTCAATGCGGAAGCCGCGATTGATCTGAATGTTTCCCTGATCATCAAACCAGGGCACGCGGAACATGATGACGCGCTCGGGCTCCGTGATGCGTTCCAGAATCTTCGACGATCTATATTCCGGATGCTTTTGCAGCACCAGCCTTAGAGAATCGAACACTTCCTGAACTGCCTGGTGAAATTCAGGCTCGGCAGCGTTCTTGGCTTTTACCACGCTCATTACGTCTTCGATATAATCGCCCGAATTCTTAACTCCGGGCGGTGTCATGACGCTCATGGGATTTTCCTCCAATGAAAACAGCTCTCAGAATTTACTTTTTACTTTTCGAAATTGCACACGTTGAAACTTGTCCAACGCTTTATTTAAAGGCCACGCCGCGATTTCTGCCATGACCCGCGTCACCCCGAACCGTGACAATCTTACCCCTATGAACTGTCGGAATCTGCATCTTTTTTGTAAAGCGCCCGAATCAGAATAGACGATGGGCGAATAAAAGGAGTAGCTGGCCAGCACGGTTCAACCACCTCGCTTTTGTGGCTGGGTTCGTGTCGTAGTTAGGATAATTTCGTGAGGTGTTTCGTGATAATTATGTGGGATATGTCTTGGGGGAGTTGTTTTCGTGGTTGTGGCAGTGTGGAAATTCACGGCCCGCTGAGAGCGGGTTGTTGATGCACTACATCCCGAGCTTCTTGACTTCTTCGTTGTAATATTTGCGGTAAAGAATGTCCCATTCCTGGCTGCCCTCGAGGATGGTCCGCTTCTGGTTCTCGATCTTGTGGCGGGCTGCCTGATCGATTTTCTCTTCCTGGTTCAGCAGGTCCTCCAGAATCTTGCGCACTTCCAGGCGGATCGTATTTCGATCCTCGATAAAGTCCAAATCGTCCGTCTCGGCCAGGGCGTCCGTGACTACATGCGCCACCTTATTCACTTTGTCACGGCTTACTCTCACAGCACCGCCTTATATTTGCGCACCAGTTCGTTCTTCACTTTGCGAAACATTTCCTGATAATTGGCTCCGGTCTTCTGCATCTCGGCCGAGTAGGCCTCCAAGATCACGCGCACCTCATCATTGATGCGATCTTCGAGCGAGAATTCTTCAAGTATCGCAGCATGCACTTTCTCACCGACCGCAGCCGCTGCTTTGGTCTCAATGAGTTTGCCTGCAATCAGTTTTTTCGTGACTTCGCGGGCCAAATAGCCCACATATTCTTTGGAAAGAAGCATGGTGCGGATCGGAGGTACGTCGTGAAACAAATAGTGTAGCACAGGGTAGCGGGCGAAAGGCTTCAGGCTCTAAGTCTCAGGTGTTAAACGGCGACATGACTCAGGAGAAATTCACGCTGATGACTTCACCCTGAAGCCTGACGCCCGCTCCCATTTCCTCGCATTCAGGCATACAATGCATTTATCCAGAGCCCCATATGTCTTCTGTATCAGACGATCTCAGTAACCTCAAAGATGACATGGTCGCCTTCATCGAAGGCCACGGCATGCGCCGCTTTCCCGGCTTTATCGACTACGAACAGGTGCAGAGCGTCACTTGGAAGTCGCAAGATAATCCCGACAGTTGGAAAGATTTTGTCGAACTTGCTAAGGCAGCTGCTGCGCCATTCCTCACCATGGACTCGTGGCGCCTGGAGCGCGAGGAACTCGATGCCATGATCCAGCGACTGAGCACGGCGGAGTTCACCAGCGACGACGATATCGAGGACGCCCGCTGGCTGCGCACTTACGTCGGCAAGACCGGCTTCGTGCAACTCGGCTTCGCCCAGCAGGGAGTCATGATGGTCTTCGAGGCCTCTACGCCTTGGTACGAGCGTTATCAGAATATCCTCGAAATGGCTGACGATTTTGCCGGCCTCTCCATTGACGAATCCGATCAGGACGACGACAAGCCCTATTAGATCTGGCCTCGTCTGGTGGGGGAAGGCCTTCGATCCATGCGGGCTGAGCAAAAGCTCGGCAGCCTCGCTACGAGTAGAATCGTCCTTCCCGAAGAATCTGAATCAAGAAATGAGATGGGTCCCCAAGATCGCTGATGCAGCCCAGACAGAAGTTCTGGCTGCGGCGTTACTCTCGAACGCTTGCCTCAGTCTCAAAGATCCGACTGTCGCTTCGACCCTTGCTCGTCTGCTCGTCATGCGCGGAATCGACGACTCCGAAACGGCGGAACGTTTTCTCACTCCGTCCCTCAGCCATCTGCATTCGCCATATTTAATGTCGGGCATGAAAGTTGCGGTCGACCGCCTCGATGCTGCCATCGAGCGCAAGGAAAGCATCCTGATCTACGGCGATTACGACGTCGACGGCACTACTGCCATCGTCATCCTTAAAACTGCCATTGAACTTTGCGGCGGCTCTGCCGACTTTCACGTTCCTCACAGAATCAAAGAAGGCTACGATCTTCGCGGCGACGTGATCGAGCGGGCCGCCGCCGCCGGCATTCGGCTGATCGTCAGCGTGGATACAGGCATCCGCGCCTTCGCCGCCGCTGAGACCGCACATCGCCTCGGTGTAGACCTCATTGTCACCGACCATCATCTTCCCGGTCAGGACGGTATGCCAACCGCTCTGGCGGTGCTGAATCCGAATCAGCTGGGCTGTGAATATCCCTGCAAAGCGCTCTGTGGCGCTGGTGTTGCCTTCAAGTTGGCGCAGGCTTTGATGGAGCGTCGCATCTCTCACAGGGATCAAGCGCCGCTGCTGAAGTCGTTCATGAAAGTAGTTGCCATCGCCACCATCGCCGACGCCGTGCCCTTAACCGGGGAGAACCGCGTGTTCGCCAAACTCGGTCTCGAAGCTTTGCGCTCAGCCGTAAATCCCGGGCTCAAGGCGTTGCTCCAAGTCGCGCAGATAGCCGGTAGGCCTCTTACTTCCGGTGAAGTTGGATTTCGCATTGCTCCGCGAATCAATGCCGCCGGCCGCATGGATGTTGCCCGCGACGTGATCGAACTCTTCAGCGTGAAAGACGCCGCCCGGGCACGCGAGATCGCGAACAAGCTCGATCAACTCAACGCTGACCGTCAAGCCGAGGAACGCAGAATTCTCGAAGCGATTAATTTGCGATTCGAGCAGGACCCCGCCCTGCTCGATTCTTTTTGTCTGGTGATCGACGGCGACGGATGGCATCGCGGAGTGATTGGAATCACGGCGACTCGCGTAGTCGAACGCTATTGTCGGCCTACGCTGGTGATTTCCCGTGACGGTGAAGAGGCGCACGGCTCGGGCCGATCCATTCGCGCATTTCATCTACTAAACGCACTGGAATCTTGCGCCCCGTTGTTCACCCGTTTTGGCGGACACGCCCACGCCGTCGGCTTCTCGATGCCTGCCGCAAACCTGCCGGAACTTTGCACCCATCTCGATGCGTATGCCCGGGCGCGGCTGACCCTGGCCGACTTCGAACCCATCCTCGATCTCGATGCCGAACTCCCATTCGATGAGATCACGCCTGACCTGTTTCAAGCCTTACGCAGACTCGAGCCGTTCGGCATGGGCAATCCCGAGCCAGTCTTTGCTGCCCGTAATTTGCGTTTAATGTCGCTGCCTCGCGTGATGAAAGACAAGCACGCGAAACTAAAATTAGCTTCGCAGCCATCTAACGAAGAACTTAGCGAAGTTGCTGTGCTGACCGCACCTCGATGTCATCCCGATTCGTCGGTCCTGCCACGCGTGCACGCCCAGAGTTCGAGTGCTCGGTCGCGAATGCCGGTCACCTACGATGCTCTGGGCTGGCGCATGGCCGAGCGCATCAAGCAAGCGGAGTTGCTTCCCGGCGACGCTCTGGATATTGCCTTCACGCTCGATCACAATGACCACCCCGAGTTCGGCGGATTGGAACTCTCGCTACGCGATTTCAAAAGAAACTGAACGACCGAGATCGAACCGAAGCCGTCGTCCTTAACACAGCTGAGAACTGAGAACCGACAACCGGGTTCAAGGAATCCAGTTGCAAATAGCAGGCCGATTGTTCCCGCTGAAGTGCCCCTGACTTGTCACTGCCAACTCGGCCCGATCCACTGCTACACTGCCCGCCAGAGCGGGGGTGTCGATGCGCAAATCCATTCTCGTCACGTTGATAAGCGTTTCATTCTTCATCGCCGGGTTTGCGGAAAACAAACCCAATCAGCCGCTGGAAGAGTCGCAGGCTTCCGCCTCAGCCGGCGAAACTGACGCGGGCAGTCGCCTGCCGGTTAGGCGTGTCGTGCTCTACAAGAATGGTGTCGGGTACTTCGAGCATTCGGCCCGCGTCCATGGCGATCAGGATCTTGCCATCGATTTCACTACCAGCCAGCTCAACGATGTTCTGAAGTCCTTGACTGCCGTGGATCTGGGCGATGGCCACATCTCGGGCGTGCGGTACAACTCAATCGCACCCCTCGACGAACGTCTGAAGGCACTGCGTCTGCCCTTCGGTGAGCAGATCACCCAGGTTGATTTTCTCGCTGCCCTGCGCGGCGCCCGCGTGGAAGTGCGCAACGGCTCAGACAACACTACGGGCAGGCTCCTGAGCGTCGAGAAAGAAAAGCGCTTCATCGACAAGGGAGAATCCTACGAGGTGACTGCATTCTCGGTCATATCCGACGCCGGCGACATGCGGAGTTTTGATCTCGGCTCGAGCACTTCTGTCCGTCTGGTCGAACACGACCTGAGCGACGAGGTTGGAAAGTATTTGAACCTGATCGGCTCTTCGCGGGCCCGCGACCTGCGTCGCATGACCATTTCTGCCACCGGCACCGGAGATCGTGAGATTTTTGTGAGCTACATCAGCGAAGTCCCGGTCTGGAAGAGCACGTATCGCATCATCCTGCCGGACAAGCCGAACGACAAGCCGGTGCTGCAGGGATGGGCCATTGTGGACAATACCGTTGGCGAGGATTGGAGAGATGTTCAGCTCTCGTTGATTGCGGGAGCGCCACAGTCGTTTATCCAGGATATTTCTCGCCCGCTGTACACTCGCCGGCCGGTAGTCCCCTTGCCTCAGGCGGCCATGCTCACTCCGCAGACGCAGGAAGCATCGATGAGTGCACCTGCGCCGGTGGCAGCGCAAGCGGTCGAGGTGACCGGCGAATCGGCAATGACGATGGACACCGTGTCGGGAGTGGGCGGAGGAGTGGGCGGCGGCGTAGCGGCTAAACAAACCCGAGACGCATTCCATGGCGGCGCAAATAAACAATGGCTCCAGTCTCCCTTTGATGCCGTCGCCAAACAGCAAGCTGAAGCCGAAGCCAAAGACCTCGGCGATTATTTCGAGTACAACCTCAAGCAGAAGATCACGATTGGCAAGAATCAGTCAGCCCTGGTGCCTATTCTGCAATCTCCCATCGGCGCGGAGAAAGTCACGATCTGGAACGAGAACACTCGCGAAATTCGCCGTGCCCTGTGGATCACCAACAGCAGTGGTCTGACGCTCGACTCCGGAACCTTCAACATTCTCGAGAGCGATACCTTTGCCGGAGAAGGTTTGATTGAGACCGTCCATCCGGCCGAGCGCCGTCTCATTTCCTATGCCGCCGATCCCGCTCTGCGCGTCACCATGGAGCAGGAGTGGAGCGAGAAACCCATCACCCGCATCCACATTGTCAAAGGCTTGATGTATCTTACTCGCGAGCAAAACGACAACCGCAAATATACCTTGCACAATGCGGACACATTTTCTCGCGATGTAGTCATTGAACATCCCGCGCGGGAAAACTGGAAATTGTCCGAGGGTCCAAAGCCCGAAGAAACCTCTGCTTCGTATCTGCGCTTTCGGGTGGCAGTTCCAGCCGGACAGACAGCGAATCTCCAGATCGCGGAATACCATCCCGCGAGCAGCGAATTTGCTTTGACGAATCTCGACGAAAAACAGATTGCATTGATCACCCAGCAAAGGCAAATCACGCCCGCCATGCAGGACGCCTTCCGCCGCGTCCTCGAGCAGAAAAACAAAGTTGACAGCCTCGGGACACAGATCAAAGCCCGCCAGCACGAAATCGAAACCATTACCAAGGATCAGGCGCGGGTTCGCGAAAACATGAAAGCCCTTAAAGGCAGCGCGGAAGAAAAAGCTCTACTGCAACGGTACGCCCATCAACTAGATGCGCAAGAAGACCGTCTGAATGCGTTGAACAAAGAAATATCAGATCTGCAGGAGAAACAAAATCAGGCCAGAAATCAACTAGACCAGATCGTGCAGCAGATAACCCTCGATGAGAATTTCTAGGGTAGGCTGCAGGCTTCAGGTTTCGGACTTTGCACAACCCGAAGCCTGAAGCCTGAAGCCTGAAGCCTGAAGTAAACTAACTCCAGATGCCGGCCTATCTATCCCGCCTGCGCCGCTGGTTCGCTGGCGCCATCATTGTCGCTGTCCTGGTAGTGGCAGGGGTTTATTTCTACGCTCGTCATCGCATGCAGAACGCCCTCAAGCAGGTTCCGGCGAAGATTGGCCTTGAAATCAAACAAACCGCGACCGGTTTCACCATCTCCAAGTCTCAACAAGGACGCACTCTGTTCACCATTCAAGCCAGCAAGGCCGTGCAATTCAAGCAAGGCGGACACGCCGAACTGCACGACGTGCAAATCACTTTATACGGAAGCGATTCCAGCCGCTTCGATCAGATCCGTGGCGCTGATTTCGAATACGATCAGCAATCCGGAAACGTCATCGCCAAAGGAGAAGTTCAAATTGATTTGCAGTCAAATCCTGGAGGCCTGCTGCATCCTGACCAGTCGCCTCCGACGAACCTGAAGAATCCCATTCACCTCAAAACCAGCGGCTTGGTTTTCAACCAGAACACTGGAGACGCTCATACCAAAGAGAGAGTCGATTTTGATCTGGCCCAAGCCAGAGGATCGGCTGTGGGGGTTGACTATGCCGCAAAGACCAACATCCTCACCCTGCAATCGCAGGTGAATCTCGTGTCGGTGGGCGCCACTGCCGCAACTGTCATCGCTCTTCGCGCTACCATCACCAAAGATCCGCACCTGGTCCTGCTCGATCATCCCCATTTGCGCAGTGGCGAGCGGCAATGCGATGCCGACGAGGCCACACTTTTCCTGCGCCCCGACAACACGCTGGATAGCGTTCTAGCTCGCGGCAATGTACTGGTGAAAGCGGAAGGTTCGCAGCCGGCAGAAGCCCGATCCGAACAACTCGAACTCACCATGGCGAAGCAGCGTGATACTCTGCGCACCGCCGTTTTTTCTGGCGACGTCCAGGCTCAAGTCGCGGGTGCACAACCCATGGAGGACGCGCGTCCCCGCGAGTCTGTTCCGAGCGCAGTCGGGCTTTCAATTTCAAATCCCGCCAATCCGGCCGCTCCCACGGATCAAGCGCGGCAAGGGTGGCCCATGCAAGGCAAAGCTGGCCGGGTCGTCCTCGAATTCTCCGGGAAAAATCTCCTCGCCAAAGTACACGCCGAAGACCACGTGAAGATATTGCAGCATCAGAGGCTAGCGAGCGCCTCAGCCGGTGCGCAGGATCTCGAGTTGACCACGCAGGCCATAGACTTTTTTGCCGCCAACCTCGCGCGCGGAGACAAGGCAAGCCGCCTCGACCGCGCTGAGACTTCTGGTGCGGCCCAAATCGCCATTCGTCCGACCACCGGTGCTGGACAGCAAACCCTGGTTACGGCAGCCAAGTTTGACGCTCGCTTTGACAGCTCGGGACAGCTTACTGCCGTCCATGGCGCACCGGATGCGCGCATCGTTAGTCAGAATCCCGGCCAGCCTGATCGCATCAGTACCAGTCGCATGCTCGACGCGAACTTTCAACCCGGTGGTGGCATCCAATCTCTGGTGCAGCAAGGGAATGTTGTCTACGTTGACGGAGAGCGCAAAGCCTGGGGCGCGCATGCCCGCTACACTCCAGCTGATCAAATATTGATCCTCACTGGCTCTCCGCGCGTAAGCGACGGCGGCATGACCACCACCGCAAACTCTATGCGCCTTAATCGCGCCACTGGATATGCCTTCGCCGAAGGCAACGTCAAAACTACCTACAATGACCTGAAGCCACAACCCGGTGGTGCGTTATTATCCTCTTCCAGCCCTATCCACGTGACTGCCCGCTCCATGAGTGTCCAAGGCAACTCAGCGATCGCCCTTTACACCGGAGATGCGCGGCTCTGGCAGGATGCAAATATTGTGGAAGCGCAGACGATCGAATTCGATCGCGATCAGCGCTCCATGGTCGCTGGGGGAACGTCTCCAGTTGGATCGACCGCATCTCAAACCGTCTCGACGGTCCTAGTCCAGACGGACAAAGCTCAGACGGAGAATGCTCAAGCGGACAAAACTCAGGCAGATCGCCTGCAAGACGACAAACCCCAAAAACCTACCCTGATCGCCATCACTTCTACGCGTCTCACCTACGCCGACAATGAGCGCAAGGCGTACTTCGAAGGAGATGTCGTGGCCAAGGAAGCGGACGTCACCATTACTGCCAAGAAGATGGACGCATTTCTTCAGGCTCGCGGGCCCGCCCATGAAGCGCTCTCCGGAGCAGGGAAACTCGACAAGATCATCGCCCAAGAGCAAGTTGTGATCACCCAACCAGACCGTCGCGCTACCGGCGATCTCCTTATTTACACTGCTGCGGACGACAAGTTTGTCCTGACTGGCGGACCGCCTAGCATTTTTGATGCCGAACACGGCAAGATTACCGGGGTTTCGTTGACTTTCTTTAGACACGATGATAGGGTGCTGGTTGAAGGCAATAATTCATCCCCCACCGTCACCCAAACGCGAGTGGCACGATAAATGCGTACACTGGCCACCGACGAAATCGGCAAATCCTATCGCAGCCGCCGGGTTGTAAACGGTGTCAGCCTGCGCGTCGAACAGGGCGAAGTTGTTGGTTTACTTGGACCTAACGGCGCTGGCAAGACCACAACTTTCTACGCAATCGTAGGCTTGGTTCCCCCTGACACCGGTCGAGTTCTTATCGACGACGATGACATCACGGATGTGCCCATGTATCTCCGGGCTCGCCAGTACGGTATCAGCTATCTCCCGCAAGAGGCTTCCGTCTTCCGCAAGCTGACGGTCGAGGAAAACATCCTGGCCGTCCTCGAAGCGCAGTCTATCTCCTGGCATGAGCGCCGGGAGAAGATGGAAAAGCTTATCGATCAGCTTGGGCTGGAGCACATCCGCCAGAATCGCGGATACGCTCTCTCCGGCGGAGAGCGTCGCCGAGTCGAGATCGCTCGAGCTCTGTGCATCAACCCAACGTTCATTCTGCTGGACGAGCCTTTTTCCGGGATTGATCCCATCGCCGTACTCGACCTGCAAAAGATTATCAGTGATCTGAAAGCGAGCGGCATCGGCGTCCTGATCACCGATCACAATGTGCGTGAAACACTATCGGTCACCGACCGCGCATACATAATCAATGAAGGCCGGATCTTCCGCCAGGGAACACCCGAGCAGTTAGGCGGCGATCCCGAAGTAAGGCGCGTGTACCTGGGCCAAAGTTTTTCGCTGGTGTAAGCGCAAGTGGAGAGACGGGCGTCCCCGCGCGTCCGCGAAGAAACGTTTGGGTTCTTAGTGTTCAAGCTTTTGGGTTTTAACCGTACTGTAACGTAGTTTAGAAAGAATGATCGAACCATGGTGTTGTTGCAGCACAAGCTAAGTCTCAAAGTCTCGCAGAGACAGATCCTGACCCCGGGCCTTGTCCAGATGGTCAGCGTCCTCGCGCTCAACAAGCTTGAGCTTCGGGACATGATCACGGCCGAAATGGTGGAGAACCCGGTTCTCGAAGAACTGGAAGAGTCCGTACCCCTGATCGACGACGTGAATCGACGCGAAGAGGAACGCGATCACGCGCCTATCGAAGAAAGCCCCACCGCCGCCGCTGATGTTGAGAAGAAAGATCCATTCGAAGAGATCGATTTCGGCTCATTCTTCCAGGACTACCTCGATCCCGGCTATCGCAGCTCTCGTGAGATGGAGGACATCGAGCGCCCCTCGTTCGAGAATTTCCTTTCCAAGCCCGGCAGTCTAACCGACCACCTGGTTTGGCAACTCGGCTCCATCTCCATGCGCCCCGAAGTGCAGGAAGCCGTCGAACTCATCATTGGCAACCTCAACGAAGACGGTTATCTGATTGCCAGCGACGAAGAGTTGCTGGGAGTCGCGCCTCCGGCTCCGCCGGAGTTAGACGCCGTCGTCGTCCAGAATGTTTTCAAGGAAGCCGCTGCGCTGGGCATCAGTTCGGAGCCTAATTCGCCCGAGGAAGGCTTGCCCGAACCAAGTGCATCCGACGTGGTTCCGTCCGAAATGGATGCCGCCGAGTTTGTTTCTCCAGAACTGGTTTCGGGCGAATCTTTTTCAACCGATCCGGTCGTCGATTCGCCTGCGGCAAGAAACTGGAACGAAGCCTCACACGGTGTTGACCTTGCAGGCAGCGCCGCCGCACCTGCAACCGCGCCGGAGGCAAAAGCAGCTCAGCCCGCGCCGGCTCCGCATCCCGCATTCCCCACCAGCTTCAGTCTCTCCGATCTCCACGAAGCCATCGAAGTCATAAGGCAGCTCGACCCTCCCGGAGTTGCCTGCCGTGATCTGCGCGAGTGCCTGCTCTATCAACTGCGCTATCACCAGCAACAGCACGAGCTGCACAAGAACGGCAATGGCGAATCTATAGCTCAGACTCTCGCCGACGCCATCGCAATCGTGGATCAGCATCTGCGCGCCGTGCAGAACAAGCAACACAAAGAAATCGCTCGCGCCCTGGGTCGTCCGATAGAAGCCGTGCAGGCGGCGCTCGATTACATCCGCACCCTCGATCCGCGCCCTGGACTGCGGTACAACAAAACCCAGCCGCGCCTCATCGAACCCGACGTCGCCTTCGTCAAGCATGGAGACGAATGGCTGGTCGTCATGAACGACGAAGACGTTCCTCAACTACGCCTCAATCCCGCTTACAAACGCTTACTGACCAAAGAGACGAACGACAAAGACACGCGCAACTACGTCAAGGAGCGCTACAAGAGCGCCATCCAGCTCATCAAGAACATTGAGCAGCGCAAGCAGACCATCGTCAAGGTTTGTTACAGCATCCTCGCCCGGCAGCAGGACTTTCTGGAAAAAGGCATTGATGAGCTAAAGCCCATGATGATCAAGGAGGTGGCCGAAGAAATCGGCGTGCATCCTTCTACCGTCAGTCGCGCCGTGTCCAGCAAATATGCCCATACTCCGCAAGGCGTGTTTGAGTTGCGGTACTTCTTCAGCGAAAGCGTGAACGGTCCCCAAGGTGGCAACACTTCACTACTCATCCTCAAACGCCGTGTCAAGAAGCTCATCGAGGACGAAGATCCCGCCAGACCGCTGACCGACGAGCAGATCACCCGTCTGCTGCAATCCCAGGGCATTCAGGTCACTCGCCGCACGGTCGCGAAATACCGGGAAGATATGCGCATCCCGAGCACCCATCAGCGCAGAGTAAAGAAGTAATGGGTACGAGCTGTCTCGCAAATGGTTTTTTGGGAAGGCCACGATTTGAGTTGCGCGGCTCAGACTCAATAACGACGAGGCTTTAGCCCTGAGGTAAAAAGTTCCAAATGTAGTGCCCAGCAAGAAAGATCGAAACCCAAGGAGGGGCGCTCATGAACGTGGAATACACCGGCAGGCATTACGAAGTCACTTCCGCCATCCGCAAGGACATCGAATCCGGCCTCGTCAAAATCCGCAAGATTCTAGGCGACAAGTTTCCGACCAAGGTCGTTCTCGCTGTCGAGAAGCACCGCCACAAGGCTGAAATCACCATTAGCCCGCGGAACGGTCCGCTTGTCGGTTTAGCCCAAGCGGGAGACATGTCGTCCGCAGTCAGCGAAGCCCTCGAACATCTCGAAAAACAAGCCGTCAAATACAAGACTCGGTGGCGCACCAAGAAACGCCACAACCACAAGAGCCCGAACCCCAAAAACCAAACATCGAGAACTTCAGCCGCTGGAAAATGGAACGGTGAGGGATCCCAGGAAGCCGTAGGAGTTGCCGTCGGCCTTTCCGAACAAACCTCCATCGACGTCGTCGTCCACAAATTTCCCGCCGTCGCCCGCACGACCGAAGTTCACCTCGTGCGATCCGAAGAAGCCGTCGCCCTGCGGCCCATGACCCTCGAAGAAGCCATCAAGGAAGCCCACTTCCGCGATCGCGACGTCTTCGTCTTCCGCGATCCTAAAGGCAAAGTCATGGTGCTGCACCGCACCCGGGACGGCAAGATGGAATTGATCGAAGCCCCGTAAAGTAGCTTTGAGCTTTCAACAAGCTCGCGTGGGGACAGCGGCCCCCGGCTGTCCAGCCGAGCAAAGCTCGGCAGCCTCACCTCGGTATCACATACAAAACATCCTACGAAGCGTATGATGCTCCTGCCGTTTCCCCCAAATTTCACGCTAAGGAGATCTATGAAAACGATCTGCCGTCTCGCTGCGTTTCTACTGTTGCTCGTCCCTGCTGTTCTTGCACAAGAACACTACACCGAAGGCCCAGTCTGGCGCGTCTCGCTGATCCGGGTGAAGCCCACGCAAATGGATGCCTATCTCACTAGCCTCCGCAAATCTTCCAAGCCCATCCTAGATGCCGAAAAGCAGGATGGGACAATCATGGATTACAAACTTTTCCTCAAGGAGACTAAGAACAATCCCGAGGATTGGGACATCTGTCTGGCGGTTGAATACAAAAATCACGCCGCCATGGACGGCCTGGCTGCGAAAGGCGAAATGCTTCGCGATAAGATCCTCGGCGGCAAACAACCCGCCCAACAGCTGGCCGACAAGCGAGCCGAAATCCGCGAAGTAATCAGCTCCGAACTCCTGCAAGAGATCATCCTCAAGTAGCACCCTTATCATCTGAGAAGCGCAGGCCTTCGCCAAACGAAGGCCTGCCAACGATGGATCGCTCCACTGCGGCTTCCGAGGAAAACTGGTCTTGTTGCTCGCCACGTGACATTAGTAATCCGCCTTGGCCTTTTTGGATAGCGGGTGCTTTTGCCGACTGTTATGGTGTTGCGAGCGTATGCGCACCGGGCGTGCCTGTGCCACAAAACTGTCAATGAACTTGCTTAACACAATCCTCTGCTGCTTTCTTCTTACACTGGGAGCCTTCCCGCAAACGGCTCACGAGAAAGACGATCCGCAATCGACCAAGCTAGTCGTGCTCGAGCATCTTTGGAACGAGGCTCAGGTGCACCGCGACGAGCGCGCATTGGAAGGCATGATCGCCGATTCCTTCTCGAATACGGAGTGGGACGGCGAAGTCAGCGAGCGCGGCAAGTTTCTCGCCGACATCAAAGACCCAAAGTTCAAGCCCGACTTGGTCACCATCCAGGATCTGAAAGTGAACCTGTATCACAATACCGGCGTGGTGACCGGCGCCTATCACACCAAAGGGTCTTACAACGGCAAACCTTACGACCATCTCGGCCGCTTCACCGATACCTGGATTTTGGAAGATGGCAGGTGGGAATGCGTTGCCAGCCACACCAGCCTGCTGAAGAAATAACCCGGCGACTACGATCTGAAATACTACGATCCGAACTTTGGTCGGGGCGATAGGATTTGAACCTACGACCCCCTGCGCCCAAGGCAGGTGCGCTACCAGGCTGCGCTACGCCCCGACTGTATCGATTATAGCCGACCACTTCCGATCGGGAACTCACGCGACGCGCTTCCGGGGGTATAATTTCTGGTTGACATGCAAAGTCCTCGTTACGCCCTGGTGGCCTACGTGAGGAATGCCGTCGGGGAATTAGTTGAGAACCTCCGGCAGGAACTGCATCCCGATCTGCCCCATCTGCCCGCTCATGTGACTATCCTTCCTCCCCGGCGACTGCAGGGCGGGGAACTGTCGGCGCTCGAAACTCTCGAAGACATCTGCAGCCAGGCTGAGCCTTTCGAGGTCACCCTCGGGGATGTTGAAACTTTTATCCCCGTTACTCCCACGGTTTTCATCCGGGTAGCCCGATGTGCCCACCGCATGCACGAGCTGCACGACCGATTGAACACTCGCGCTCTCGCCTCCACCGAAGAGTGGCCTTACATGCCGCATCTCACGATTGTGAAGGTCGGCACCGAGGAACTGGCGCAGAAGGCGTACATTTTCGCCCGCGACCGTTGGGCGTTGTTCGAAGGCAGCCGCCATATCTCATTAAGCGAACTGACATTCGTTCGCGAACAGGAGCAGAACCGTTGGGTGGACTTGGCTGGAATACCCTTGGGGCGCAGTTTGGTCAAACCTTAGAAGATTCCAACATCAGACGATTCAAACCTCTGAAGCACAACCGTCAGAAAGTCGAACGTTCCCCAAGGTGACCTTCCGGCTGTCCAAATTCCCGTTTTCTCTACTAGGTCATGTCCTCAAGTACAAATCCCTCCCGTGCGTTGCCAAGTGCTGAAGGCGAGCGTAAACAAGAGGTTGGAGTCGCTGCGCAAGCCGTCTCGGGCACCTTCCCCCAGCGAGTTCATAGTGGGTTTCGGGAGGTTTCATGCAGATTGGGGTCTACGGAGCAGGGTACTTAGGTACTGTCGTCTCCGCCTGTTTGGCGGACTTCGGCACCCCAGTTAGCTGTTGCCATCCAGATAGCTCCCAAATGGTCGCGATGGCCCAGGGCAGCGTCCCGTTTCACGAAAAAAACCTTACCGAAGTCATCAAGCGTAATGTGCGCTCGGGACGGCTGGCGTATTCCACCGACATCGAATCATTCGCCCGCAAGACGCAAGTGATCTTTCTCGCTGAAGACAGTGCGCAGCATCTGACCGATCTAGCCATTCGCATTGCGCGAGCCGCTGCCAAGCCTCCGATCCTGTCGCTAGTCACGCCAGTTCCGGTTGGCACAGCGACTGCAATCGAGCAACGTATTACTGAGGCAGGCTTGCGGGCCACTATTGTTTCGCAGCCCATGTTCTTTACTCCGGGATGCGCGATTGAGGATTTCAACTGGCCGGACCGCATCATCCTGGGAACCGATTCGAACGACGCCGTGCTGGCCATCAAACAGATTTTTCATTCTTTGGTGATGCGTGGCGTTCCGGTGATCGTGACCAATCACGAGACGGCTGAACTGGTGCGCGAATCCGCTACCGCTTTTGTCGCCACCAAGATTTCCTTCATTAATGAATTGGCGAGCTTGTGCGAACGAGTGAACGCGGATGCGGTCAGCCTCTCGCTGGCTTTGGGACTGGACAAGAAAATCGCGCCTCGCTGCTTGCAGCCGGGAGCGGGCATGGGCGGCTTGTTCGCGGAATCTGACATGGACTCGCTGGCCGATCTTGCCCAACGCAACGGAGTCTCGCTCAAAGTTCTGAGCGCAGCGCGCGAAGTGAATCACGGCCTGGCTGATCAGGTGATCGAAAAGATTTCAAAGTGCGTCCAGTCGGTGCAGAACAAAGACGTAGGAATTCTGGGATTGGCGTTCAAGCCCAACACGAATTCAGTTGCCGGATCTTCTTCCATGCGTCTGGCTAAGAATCTAATTGCCCAGGGTGCGCGAGTGCGAGCCTACGATCCGGTCGCACTGCCGGACGCGCGCCTCGAACTGAATGGCTCTGTGTTTTATTGCGAATCGCCCTACGCCGCCGCTGAGGGCGTGGATGCTTTAGTCGTCGGCACGGGCTGGCCGGAATTTCGCGGTCTCGACTTCAGTCGCATCAAACAAATGCTTCGCCGCCCGCTCATCGTGGATACGAAAAACCTGCTCGACTCCGTCCGTCTCCGCGCCATGGGATTCGAATACGTCGGCGTGGGCCGCGGCTAACCAGCGTTTGCATCTCGCGCGCTCTCAGTCTCTAATCCTCCGCCGTCATCCTGAGGGACTCGATTCCCGAAGGATCTAGCGCGCACTACGAAAGCCGCCATCCCTACCCGTCCGTTCACGGCACTTGGCGCGAGTTGTTATAATCGCTAGACGCGGTGGGAGTAGCTCAACTGGCAGAGCACCGGACTGTGGCTCCGGACGTTGCGGGTTCGATTCCCGTCTCCCACCCCAGAATTAAAGCACTTACACCCGCTGCGATCCATCCTGCGATCCATTACTGCGGTAGTGCAAGCCTGACAACTTTTTCGTGCGCCTTCCGCATGTCCGCCGTCGCTGCATCTCCGTAGATGTTCATGGTGGTCCTGATGTCCGCGTGCCGCATGAGTTTCTGCTGCACACCTACAGGAGTACCGACCGAATCCAACCACGAGCGATGCGTGTGCCGGAACGTGTGAGAACTGACGTGGCCTATCCCAGCCTTCACGGCAGCGTTGCCCAGGTTCTCCCACACGAAGGTGTAACTCAGGGGTTGACGCCCGAGTTTGTACGCGGACGCAAATACCCAGTCCTCAGCCTGCGAGAACTGCGTAGTCTGTCGCCAGTGTTTGAGAACGTCCAGCAACTCGTCCGCGCACACCATCGTCCTTGCAGAGCATGAAGACTTCACGTCGTCCACGATCTGCTTGACGACTCCGCGTTCAATGCTGATCGTCTTTCCCAGCCAGTCGACATCCTTCCACTTCAGGCCGAGCACTTCTGAAATGCGAAGTCCGAAGCTGACAGCCAGCAGCAGGATCGTGCGCCAGCAGGCATCGTTCCCGACCGCCTCCAGTAGCAACTGGAATTGCTCGACGGTGAGACTGCGGGTTTTTCGAACACGGTGCGATGCGTTTTTCACGTTGACCAGTTCCATTGGGTTGCGTGCGGTTGGAATGTCACCGCTCCACATAGCGAAGTCCCAGAGAACGTGAAGCAAACCACGGATGTGAACTTTGCTCTTCGGTGCCAGCGTCAGCGAGTCCAACCAAATTTCGACGGGACGCGCCTGTAGCTTAGTGAGTTCAGAGTCACCCCACTTCGGAAGTATGTAGTTGTTGAGCCAACCATCGTACCCTCGCCGTGTGCTCATGCGCTCTGGCATCTTCTCAACTCGGTAGCTGTTGATCAGGCTTCGCACCGTCGGAGCGTTCTGCCTTACAGACTCTTGTTGTAGCGTGCGCCGAAGGGTTTCAGCAGCACGCCGTGCTTCGGTTTTCGTGCGAAGTTCGCTGACGGTACCGAGTAGCTTGGGCCGTCGTTGCCCATTCTCACGCCATAGAAAATTCCAAGTCTTACGACGCTTGTCGAAGACCACACTTCCTGTTTGTCGTGTCATGCGACTCCCTTATCGCAAGGCACGAACGGCCTGGTTAGCATAGCATCGAGATCGGAGGGGAGGAAGCGCCAAACATGGCGTCTGGTGCCGCTCAGCGTGTAGCCTTTAATCTTGCCCTGCCGTGCCCACAGCATAAGCGTGCGAGGTTCAATGCGAAGGTAGCTAGCGGCCTCTCGGCTCGTTAGCCACGGTGTTGCGGTTAAATTGTTCATTAAGATCAAAGCCAGTGGGGAATGCTGGCCTTTCGTAACTTGACCACGGATGACGAAGGGACTAACACTGCTAGACTCCCTCGTCATTAGGGGCAATGAGCATGACGGACCGACAATTTGAAATCGCTCTCAACCTTCAAGGGATGACACTTTCTATATGTGATGGTTGTGAGTACGTTGAACTAGGGGTGTCAGGTCATCCAAGATCAATCGCCCTCCTAACTGCCCACACAGACAAACGAGATCAGCAGTTGACTTATTTACTGGAATGTCGGGAACACCACATGGAAGAGTCAATGATATGGCGTTCGCTGCCGAGTGGTGAGGATCGCTGAGGATGCATGAAAACATTCTATGAAGCAGTTGGTTGGGACTGTAGTGATGGCGGGGTGGCAAACACTGTCGAGGAAGCCGTAGCCCTGTGTCACGACCCGCGCACCTATGTTGTGGCCATCGAAAACGGCTGGGAGCGGAGACAACTTAACGAGGAAGAGGAACTACAGCTCGCTCGTGCTCGATGTGAGCTAGCAAGCCCGCCACGCGACGCACGGAAGGCCGGGTGAACCAAGACTCGGTCGAAAACGACCATCGGAGCGTCGAATACAAAGATGAGGGCAGGTATTCAACTTGGTTCCTTGCAACCAAGGGTTAGAAGTTGCTTTCTCGAAGTTCGTCGGTGCATCGCCCGATGTCATCGCCTTCGCAAAGAATGCTGGTCCGCAATCGCTTCGAATAGATTACTTGTCAGGGGGTAGGCGACTCGCTTTCTACACGCCCGATTTCTTTGTCCACAGGTCCGACAACGACTACTACCTCGTTGAAACAAAGGGTCGAGCGGATCAGGACGTTTCCGCGAAAGCACGAGCCGCAGTAGGTTGGTGCAAGGCTGCCAGTTCCAAATCGATAAAGTGGAACTATGTGTATGTGCCGCAGGGCACTTTTGAGCGGCTTTCCTCGCCAGAATTCACCGATTTGGTCTCCTTGTGCAGGCCTTCCCTTGCCGATCTGCTTGTTGAGGCGGATCGCTTCCAACCCTCCCTGCCATTTGAGCCAGAGGCGGGCACCGGGCCAATGCAAGAGTTCGTGCCGGAGCGGGCCTTTGCTAAGCTGCCATCTCGGTATCAGAGCAGCATTGAGCAGGCCGTCATGCTATTCAGATTCCTCGAAAACAAGGAGAACATGTCCTTTTCTCCCGTTTTCACACCTCTTCTCGGTGCGATGGAAGATGCCTGCAATACGCTGATATTAGAGAGGCTCTTACCCGTTCTGCCAACTGGGAGAGTTGCTGAGAAAGATTTCTTCAACCCGATATTGTCCAGTATCGACCCGAATAAGCGGAAGTATTATCAGGATGAACTGAAGAAGTTGGAAAGGACGGTGGTATTTCGTTCGCCCATTTCTCCGATGGGTCACTTGAAGTTCTGCCTCGAATACGCCGCACAAGAAGTGGACACTATCGGCGGTGTGCTGCATTCGATAAAGGGCCTTTTTGGATCGTTCAGAGATCGAGAACTGCTAGGCCTTTTGCGATCGGCCTATCAATTTAGGAATAAGTACGTCGCTCATCAAGAGCACGCAGTGGTTCCAAAAGAGCTTGCACGCGGTCAGCTTCACGATTGGATTCGCCTATTATTCATGCTTCATGACTCACGACGGCCGGAAAGGGTTTTAACACGATACCGAGAATTGGTTGACAAGATGTATCTAAAAGGGTTATCCGGCTCAGAGGTTGGCGAGATGGAACTGCTTAGCTCAGAAATTGATACAGACAACGAATACTTCTACGGGCCAATAATCGAGAAGATAAAGCAAGCCGTTTCGGCGAAAAAGCTCGACTGACTATGAAATTTATTAGGACGAAGCCAGCGCCATCGATCTCTGATGGCTACAAGTCATTTCGACCATACGTTCGTTCCGATTTCAGAAAGACGTGCGCATACTGCTTAATTGAAGAACTGTTCGCAGCAGGCGAGGAGAATTTTGAACTCGACCACTTTTGGCCCGTGTCCGAGTTCCCCGCCCTCAAAGAAGACTTCTACAACCTATATTACGCGTGCCATCCGTGTAATCACATCAAGTGGGCGAAATGGCCAGACTCTCAATTGGTGGCGAAAGGCATCGGATTCGTGGACCTGTGCCGAGACGATTTTGAGAACCATTTCAGAGAGCTGCCAGACGGGCGCTGGGAAGGATTAACGGAGTCCGCCAAGTATACTATCGATGCTCTGAGGTTGAATCGATCCCATCTTATGCAAATTCGTTTACTGCTGCGAGCACTATGCCGTGAGTGAGTTGTGCTTCGGGTACTCTAGGTTGACGAGGAACGGCTATTCGACTCTCATCCAATCCCGACTCTCCGATTTCAGGAATCAATCGGCTCACATTCGCTCACGATTCATTGTTCCCGAACGTTCCCGAGGGTGATTTTCAGCACTTGTAAGGCATCGCCCATGCCCCACATTCAACAAGTTAAAAATATCTATCGGCACTCATAACCCAAAGGTCGGTGGCTGTGGAATTGATTCTGGGTATCGAAAAGGAAAGTGAACTGAGGAGAGTGGTGGAAAACCCACGACGACCTGCGATCAATCCGCGATCCATTGCCACTGCCTTACATGTACTAGCATCGTTTTACAGCGCCGTTCGTGCCCTGCATCTAGTTGAAACTACGTTTTGAGCGGGATTCGATTCCCGTCTCCCACCCCAGATTCTTCTAAACCTCGTCAGAAATCACGCCATTCGAGTTGCCGCAGAGTCGCAGTAGAGCACGACCACCGAGCGCGGTCCGACGTGATACGTGTAGCCGGGAACAGCCGGGGCGGAATGCCATAGAACAATGTCCTGCGGCGAATCGAGGGAGGTATCGATCCAGCGACGCCACGGATCTGGGCTGCTGTTCGCCCGTGGTAATTCGAAATCGAGCGGCTTCCAATAAGCGTTTGCGATTAGATGAAAGAGCAGGTTTTCCTTTGGCAGCTCCGCGCCGAAGGCGAAACTGTGGGAGTCGTCGCTCCAGTCCGGCTGGTTCAGCTTTACCCCATGCCAGGCTTTCGTGGCCTCCTGCAGCAGTTGGTGCAGGGGCTTGGGTTGGAGTTCGCTCTCCAAATCTCGGAGCAGCCGCCGTCTGATCAGAAGCCGGAGGAAGCGATGCAGGTCCGCATGCTTCTCCAATAATGTCCAATCGAACCAGCTAATTTTATTGTCCTGGCAGTAAGCGTTGTTGTTGCCGGACTGGCTGCGCCGGACTTCGTCGCCCATGGCAAACATCGGAATACCGAGCGAGAGCATGGTGATGCTCAAAAAATTCTTGGCTTGCCGATTGCGCAATCGCTCAATCGCCGGATCATCGCTAGCCCCCTCGACCCCGCAATTCCAGCTCCGGTTATCATTAAGGCCGTCGGCGTTGTCTTCGCGATTCGCTTCGTTATGCTTGTGGTCGTATGAGACCAGATCATTCAGCGTGAAGCCGTCGTGACAGGTCACAAAGTTGACGCTCTCCTCAGCTTCGCGATCCTTGTGGCCATAGATCTCGGGACTGCCGAGAAATCGGTCGGCCACGCTTCCCACCGAACCGCGATCGCCGCGGAAGAAGCTGCGAACGTCGTCGCGGAAGCGGCTGTTCCACTCCTTCCAACTGTCTCCAATGAAGCTCCCGACCTGGTACAAACCGGCCGCGTCCCAGGCCTCGGCGATGATCTTGGTATCCGCAAGCACGGGGTCGGATTCAATATCCCAAAGCACAGGCGGGCTCGCCAGCAGCTGGCCGTCCGAATCACGAGTGAGGATTGACGCGAGATCGAACCGAAATCCGTCCACATGCATCTCCTCGACCCAGTAGCGCAGGCTGTCGAGGATCATGCGCCGGACGATCGCATTGTTTGCGTTAAGTGTGTTTCCCGTGCCGCTGTAGTTGGCATAGCGCGAGCGATCTTTTTCCAGGATGTAATAAACGTTGTTGTCCAGTCCACGGAAACTCAGCGTTGGGCCGGAATGATCGCCTTCGGCGGTATGGTTGTAGACAACGTCGAGGATGACCTCGATGCCAGCGCGATGAAGCGCTTTCACCATATCGCGAAACTCATTGACGGGGCCAAGTTGGCCCTGACGCGAGCTGTATGCCTGGTGCGGCGCGAAAAACGAAACCGGCGCATAACCCCAATAATTAACCAGGCCCGGCGGACAGTCCTGGGCATCGAACTGAAAGATCGGCAGCAACTCAACCGCGGTAATGCCAAGCTGCTGGAGGTATGGAATCTTCTCGATCAATCCCGCAAAAGTGCCGCATATGTTTTCGGAAACACCAGAACTCGGGTCGCGGGTGAAGCCTCGCACGTGCATCTCGTAAATAATTGTTTGCGAGGATGGTCGGTGAAGCGGCGCGTCAGACTCCCAATCGTACGCGCTCACATCTACCACGACGCTCTTCATCGCACTCGCGGCGTCGCCACCCGCATGTTTAGCAGCCTCGCGATCGTAGTTCTTCGGGACTACGACACTCCTGCCGTAGGGATCGAGAAGGACTTTACTCGAATCAAATCGCATCCCGCTCGCGGGATCGTACGGGCCGTACGCCCGATAACCGTAAATCTGGCCCGATTGTAGGCCGGAGACAAATGCGTGCCAGTAGTGATAGGTTCGGTGCGACGGATCGATCGGAATGATGCGCTCGGGTCGGGCATCGTCTTCATGATCGAAGAGCAGCAACTCCATCCCGGTTGCGGAACGAGAGAAAATACTGAAGTTAACCCCGCCATCGCGAATTGTGCTTCCCAGCGGAGAGCTTCGGCTTTTACTTTGAGTTGTTGGTGAGATGTCCTGATCCCGGTTTGCGACCGGATCATCCAGCCCGATGCTCATGATTCATTTCCTGCCCAATGTATGTTTTGTTCGAGGGGACTGTCGGCTCTGCTTAGGCTGCAACCTGCTGGGCAGCAGCTTGATCGGCAAACACGATTGCTTGATCCTGCCGAATCCTGCCCGCCGGAATCGACGAATCACCTTTACGCAAACGTCCAAGCATCTCGACTTTTTCACTCCCGGTCACAAGCCACAGAATGCGACGCGATCGATTGATCATCGGGTACGTCAGGGTCATTCGACGTCTTCCTTGATAGATGCCGGTAAGCGCAACGTCCGCGTCCGTAACTTCGAGGACGCGATCTCCCGGAACCAACGACGCCGTATGACCGTCCGGCCCAAGACCGAGGTGAACCAGGTCGAGCACCGGCGACGAACCTGCAATCTCCTGAAGGCTTGCGGCGTATCGTGCAACGGCTGCTTGCAGATCTGGCGCTTCGACGGGCATGGCGAGAAGCTGCTCGGGAGGCAACGGGGCACGCAAGCTTTCACGAATGTGAGTAAGATTTCGGTCCGGGTCTCCTGCAGGTGCGACGCGTTCGTCGACTTGCGTTACATAAACATTCGGCCAGGGAACGTCCTCCGCACTTAGCGCACGCAACATTGCCCAGGGAGTGTGGCCGCCGCTCACCGCCAGGACGAAACGGCCACGGGCAGCGACCGCCGCACGCGCCTCGGTTGCGATCAGTGCGGCAGCCTGCCGTGCGACTGCATCTGCATCAGAAAATACTTCGACTTTCATAACGGCTCTCCGTCACTCGCTAGGCGGCCTGCGATTTCTCACCCGGCTTCTCATGATGTCCGCCAAATTGAAAGCGCATCGCCGACAGGAGCTTGTTGGCGAAGTCGGCTTCGCCGCGCGAACTGAAGCGCTCGTAGAGCGCCGTGGTCAGAACCGGCGTTGGCACAGCTTCATCGATGGCCGCTTTGATCGTCCAACGACCTTCGCCGGAGTCGGAAACTCGGCCGGCAAACTGAGACAAAGCCGGGTCCTGAAGCAGGGCGGATGCGGTCAGATCAAGCAGCCAAGATGCGATCACGCTGCCCCGCCGCCACACTTCCGTGATGTCAGGCAGGTTCAGGTCATACTGATAATGTTCGGGATCGCGCAATGGCGTGGTCTCGGCGTCGGCAGCGTGCTCCTGCTTGCCGACATTGGCGGCGCGGAGAACTCCCAACCCTTCCGCGTACGCGGCCATGATTCCGTATTCAATTCCGTTGTGAACCATTTTTACGAAGTGGCCAGCGCCATTGGGTCCGCAGTGCAGGTAGCCCTGCTCGGCAGTACCTCCGACCTTGTCGCGACCGGGCGTTCGAGATATGTTTCCAATGCCGGGCGCTAAGGTCGCGAAAATCGGATCGAGATGCTTGACGATATCGTTCTCGCCGCCAATCATCATGCAATAGCCTCGCTCCAAGCCCCACACGCCGCCGCTCGTACCCACATCCACATAATGAATGCCCTTGGCGGAGAGTTCCTTAGCGCGGCGGATGTCGTCCACGTAATAAGAATTGCCGCCGTCGATCAGGATGTCTCCTGCTTCCAGCTGCGGCAGAAGCCCTGCAACGGTCTCATCGACGACTCCAGCCGGGACCATCAACCAGAGGGCTCGCGGCTTCTCCAGTTTCTTCACGAACTCCGCGAGCGATGCCGAACCAACCGCCTTTTGTTGAACCAATTCGTCAACCGCTTTTGGTGACCTGTCGAAGACCACGCAACTGTGGCCATTCTTCAGCAGGCGCAGCACCATGTTCGCACCCATTCGTCCGAGACCAATCATTCCGAGCTGCATGTAGAACTCCTTTTGAAAGGGAAAGTTTGTTGGACCGCTCAGCTCACGCGGCGGCGACTTCTCGCCTGTGCTTCCCAAAAATGCGCGTTAAGCGGCCACTTTTAGTTTACGGTAACGACGGATCAAAGCGTTGGTCGAACTGTCATGCTTGAGTGCGGGCTCGGTTTTGCTCTCGATCTCGGGAATGATGCGCTGCGCCAAAGCCTTGCCCAATTCGACTCCCCATTGATCGAACGAGTCGATGTTCCAGATAGTTCCCTGGGTGAAGACCGAGTGTTCGTACAGAGCCACGAGCTTACCCAATGCCTCCGGCGTGAGCTGCTCCGCTAGAATCGTGTTCGATGGACGGTTGCCCTCGAAAACGCGATGCGGCACCAGCCAATCCGGCGTTCCCTCGGCCTTTACCTGCTCCGGTGTTTTGCCAAACGCCAGCGCCTCGGTCTGCGCAAACACGTTCGCCAGAAGCATGTCGTGATGTGGGCCAAGCGCATTCAGCGGTTGTACGAACGCGATGAAGTCGCACGGGATCAGCCTGGTGCCCTGATGAATCAATTGATAAAACGAGTGTTGACCGTTGGTCCCGGGCTCACCCCAATAGATCGGGCCTGTGTCGTAGTTGACGCGCGTTCCGTCCAGGGTCACGTGCTTGCCATTGCTCTCCATCGTGAGCTGCTGCAAATACGCGGGAAAACGTTTCAGATATTGCTCGTACGGCAAAACGGCAACCGTCTGCGCTCCGAAAAAGTTGTTGTACCAGACGCCGAGAAGTCCCATCAGCACCGGCAGATTCCGTTCGAACGGAGTCGTGCGAAAATGTTCGTCGACCTGGTGAAACCCGTCGAGCATAGCGCGGAAGTTGTCCGGACCGACCGCGATCATCGTCGACAGGCCGATTGCAGAATCCATGGAATAGCGCCCGCCAACCCAGTCCCAGAATCCAAACATGTTGGCCGTATCGATGCCGAACTTTTCTACTTCTGCAGTGTTCGTCGACACCGCGACAAAGTGTTTCGCGACCGATTTTTCATCGCCTCCCAAACCTGCGAGCGACCAATCGCGAGCGCTGTGCGCATTGGTCATCGTTTCCAGCGTCGTGAAAGTTTTTGAAGAGATGATGAAAAGAGTCTCCGATGGATCGAGATCCTGGACTGCTTCCGCAAAGTCAGTACCATCGACATTGGAAACGAAGCGGAACGTCATGTTTCGATCGCTGTAATGTTTCAGCGCTTCGTAAGCCATTACCGGTCCGAGATCCGACCCGCCAATGCCAATATTTATCACGTTGCGAATACGCTTGCCGGTATGGCCTTTCCACGCGCCGCTCCGGACACGGTTACTAAAATCAGTCATCTTGTCGAGCACAGCGTGAACCTCGGGCACCACGTTCACGCCGTCTACAACGATGGATGTTCCCCGTGGCGCCCGCAGAGCCACATGCAGAACCGCCCGCTTCTCCGTAACGTTGATCTTTTCGCCGCGGAACATCGCATCGATCCGCGCCCGCAGGCCCGATTCCTCGGCCAGTTGGAGCAGAAGCTTAAGCGTTTCGTCGGTGATCAGATTCTTTGAGTAATCGAAATAGATTCCCACTGCCTCTAACGTAAGGCGCTCGCCGCGTTTGGGATCGTCAGCAAAGAGATTGCGGAGATGTGACTTCTGGATCTCCTTAGAGTGAGCTTCGAGAGCCTTCCAGGCTTGGCGTTTGACGACCGGGTTTCCGGTGATTGATTCCACGCGTGCTGCCATGTCCATTTTCCTTTCGTCCGTTGTGCTTAGCTGAAACGGTGCCTACGCGAAGTGGAGTCCGTTGATTCCCATCTTGCTCCCAGAGTTTGAATCCTCCCGCGAAAGCATTAGCGTTGTCTCCTACCCGGCAATGCGGAGGAATTTCTTTCAACTTCCTGACATTGCCTCCGCCCAGTACCACGTCGTCGGGTTCAAGAGCGGCGATCATGCGAGCCACGACATCTTTCACGTGGCGCCGCCACTTCTTCTTGCCGTGTTTTTCCAGTCCAGCGAGTCCGACGTAGCTCTCGTACGTTCCCTTTTTGTAAGGCAGATGACCGAGTTCCATCGGCTCCACGATACCATTCACGACAAAGGCCGAACCGAGCCCCGTGCCCAAGCCGAGGAACAACATCTTGCCGCCCTTGTAACTGCCCAAAGCCTGCATGGCGGCGTCATTGATGATCTTAAGCGGACGCCTGAATGCTGCTCGAAAATCAAAACCGACCCAGCCCCTTCCCAAATTGTTGGGTTCGGCAATCGGTCGATTGTGAAGGACAGCCCCAGGATAGCCAATCGAGACCGCGTCATATTCCCACGTGCCTACGATCCGCTTGACTCCTGAAACCATCTGTTGTGGCGTCATCTTCGGACCCGACGGAAATTCCCGTGCGGTAGTCTGCCCAGTTGCGAGGATCTTCACGTGCGTTCCGCCGACATCGATCACCAGCACTTTCATGCGAAGTTCTTCTTACCCCTGCAACGCATTGCTCACAATTGCCTGCGCTTCATTGATGATGGCATTCAAGTGAGCCTCATCCTTGAAGCTCTCAGCGTAAATTTTGTAGATGTTCTCCGTGCCCGATGGACGCGCGGCAAACCAGCCGCTACCGGCCACGACTTTTAATCCACCGATCTCCGCGTTATTGCAGGGAGCGCGAGTCAGCTTCGCCGTGATCGCTTCGCCAGCCAGGCTCGACTCTTTCACGGCCTCTGGCGACAGCTTCTGCAAACGCGACTTTTGCTCGGGAGTGGCCGGCGCGTCGATGCGCGTGTAGTACGGCGTGCCGAATTCCGCAGTCAGTTCTCGGTAATGCTCGCCCGGATCCTTCCCGGTGCGGGCTGTGATCTCAGCCGCGAGCAGATCCATAATCAACCCATCTTTATCGGTTGTCCACACTGTCCCGTCCAACCGCAGAAAGCTCGCTCCAGCGCTCTCTTCTCCGCCAAAACACTGCGAGCCGTCGACCAATCCTGGCACGAACCACTTGAAGCCCACGGGCACTTCGCAAAGTGGATGGCCAAGCTTTTTCACAACTCGATCAATCATGCTGCTGCTCACCAGCGTCTTGCCTACAGCGACCTGCGCACTCCAGCGCGGACGATGTTCCAGTAAATAGCCGATCGCCACAGCCAGATAATGATTCGGGTTCATCAAACCCGAGCCCGGTGTAACAATGCCATGCCGGTCTGCGTCGGTATCGTTGGCAAAGGCCACGCGATACTGATCCTTAATAGCGACAAGCCGAGCCATCGCGTATGGACTCGAGCAATCCATGCGGATCTTGCCGTCGTGATCCACCGTCATAAAAGAGAAGGTCGGATCGATTACAGGATTCGTGACAATCACATTCAGGCCATAGATCGAATTGATCGGCTCCCAGTAGGGCTCGGACGCGCCGCCAAGCGGGTCAACCCCAAGCTTTAGGCCAGCGCTACCGATCGCATCAATATCGACGACATTCTTCAGGTCGCGAACGTACGGTAGAACGAAATCTTCCTGATGCGTGCTGCTGGCCTTCATGGCCGACGCAAACGGCACTCGCTTGACGCCGATGTTATTGCCTCGCAGCAATTCATTGGCGCGATTCTCAACCCACTGCGTCACATGAGTATCGGCTGGCCCGCCACTGGGAGGGTTGTATTTGAAGCCCCCATCCTCCGGCGGATTGTGCGATGGAGTAATCACGATGCCATCCGCGAGGTGATCCTTGCGCCCCCTGTTGTAAACCAGAATGGCACGAGAGATGACCGGCGTCGGAGTTACTCCGTCATTCTGCTGGATTATGGTTTCGACGTTGTTTGCAGCCAGCACTTCAAGCGCAGTGCGCTGAGCCGGTTCAGACACCCCGTGCGTGTCTTTGCCCATAAAGAGTGGGCCATCCGTGCCTTGGCTGCGCCTATATTCACAGATCGCTTGCGTGATAGCGAGAATATGAGCTTCGGTGAACGTACCTTGGAACGGCGAGCCTCGGTGTCCGCTGGTGCCGAAGATGACCATTTGATTGGGATCGTCAAGGTCAGGCCTGCGTTCGTAATACTCGCGCACCAGGCGGGCAACATCCACCAGCATCGACTTCGGTGCGGGCAAGCCTGCGAGCGGCGAGATCGTAACCTTATTATTACTCGGGCTGGTTCCAGATGGACGGGTTTCTAAGGCACTGGACATGGTTCCACCTTCCAGATCTCGGTTGCGTATTCGTGAATGCTGCGATCGCTGGAGAACTTCCCTGAGCCCGCCACATTCAGAATGGCCTTGCCGGCCCACGCGTCGGGGTCGGCGTACAGCTCAAGCAGCCGCGCATCCGCCTCGAGATACGATTTGAGGTCAGCCAGATGCATGTAGTGGTCGTGAATCAGAAGCGTATCGCGCAACGGTTCAAAGACACCCGGTTCGTTACGGCTGAAATAATTGGAGAAGATCAGGTCCAGAGCCTCGCGGGTCTCGGGCTCATGGTCATAGTGCCACTGCGGATTGTACCAGCCCGCGCTATCCTCCACTTGTTTTGCAGTCAGGCCGAACAAGAAGAAATTCTCTTCCCCTGCCTGCTCCGCCATCTCTATGGTTGCGCCGTCGCGGGTGCCGATCGTCAGAGCGCCGTTCATCATGAATTTCATGTTGCTCGTGCCGCTGGCTTCATATCCCGCGGTCGAGATCTGGTTGGAAACATCGCTCGCGGGAATGAGTTTCTCCGCCAGCGAGACGTTGTATTCCGGCAGGAACAACACTCTAAGGCGTCCTCGCACGATTGGATCACCGTCAATGGTCCCCGCCAGGTTGTTAATGAATTTAATAATGAGCTTCGCCAGTCGGTACGCAGGCGCTGCCTTGCCGGAAAACAGAAACGTTCGCGGCGCCATTGTGTCGTCCGGATTTTTGCGCAGCCGGTTATAGAGCACCACGAT
>Ga0207044_1020_pt1 | contig 45515 bp, 36 predicted proteins | sample Alteio_BWMinCont_68_FD_153300 | JGI IMG/M metagenome (GOLD analysis project Ga0207044, IMG submission 153300) | Enriched cells from forest soil in Barre Woods Harvard Forest LTER site, Petersham, Massachusetts, United States -... | ecosystem: Environmental > Terrestrial > Soil > Temperate forest >... | reverse complement strand
CGGACTACCTCGCGCATTGCACTTAGCTGGGATGCGAACCATGCAGCGACGGCGATACAAATAGTTCCGCTGATCATCACAGTTCGCGGTGCTCCGATCTGGTGGGCGAGGCCGCCAGCCAACAAACTTCCAAATGGCGCCATCCCGAGAAATGCCATGGAATAGAAGCTCATCACGCGTCCCCGTTTGTCATCTTGCACGATGGTTTGCAGAATGGTGTTGCTGGACGCCATCTGGGTCATCATGGCGCCACCGACGAACAGCATCAGCAGCAGGGATAGCCACAGAAAGCGGGAAAGCCCCAACGCAATCAGCCCGGTTCCGAAAATCGCCGACGCCAATGGGACCACGCGGCCCAGGCCGAGCACATTTTTTCTGGTCGCGAGAAACATCGCACCGCCGAGCGCTCCCACGCCCGAAGCGCCCATCAGGAAGCCCAGAGTATGTGGTCCGCCATGAAGCACCTGGCCGGCGAAGATCGGCATGAGCACGGTGTACTGCATGCCGACGAGGCTAATCACGGCCAGCAGTAGAAGAATTGACCGGATGGGAACGAAGTGCGTGACGTAGTGCCAGCCCTCCTTCAATTCGTGCCAGACCGGTTTGTCCACGCCTCGGGACTTGCCCGGGGAGATTCTCATGGCAAGCAGAGACGCAATGACAGCGAGATAACTGAAGCCATCGATCAGGAAACAGTAGCCCTCACCGAACGCCGCGATAATGACTCCGGCGATTGAAGGCCCGAGAAGTCGAGCCATGTTTACCATGGAAGAGTTCAGCGCAATAGCGTTGCCCAGGTCAGCGCGGTCTTCAACCATTTGAATGACGAAGGCCTGGCGAGCCGGCATGTCGAAGGCATTGATGAGGCCCTGAGCCAGCCCCAGCCAGATTATTTCGCGGATGGTAATGATTCGGGCCAGAGCGAGTCCGGCCAGTGCGAAGGATTGCAGCATCGAGAGAATCTGAGTTACCACGAGGGTTTGATGGCGGTTCCAGCGATCCACCCACACACCGGCGAATGGCCCCAAAAGAAAACTTGGTATCCGAGATGCGAAGCCCACGATGCCCAGAAGCCACGCTGAGCCGGTTATTCTATAGACGAGCCAACTCGTGGCGATCTGCGTCATCCAAGTGCCGATGAGAGATACCGACTGGCCGGTGAAGAACAAGCGATAGTTCCTCGAGCGCAGCGCCCGGAGAGCAAACTTCCAGCTTTCACCCTGGGTACTCGATCTTATTGCTGGGCGGCTGGGATGTGAGTTCAACTCCGGGCTGGTTGAGTCAGGTCTGGGCATTGACAATCCTGATGACGGGCAAAGCTGCTAGGTTCGGGCTATGAGACAATTCGAGTCCCACGCAGCATGATCGAGTCTACTTATTTCCAACGCGAGTGTGATGGCTAGCGATCCAGCTACCAAAGATATTAATCCATGGCTGATCGCGATCGCGGTCATGTCCAGCACTTTCATGGAAGTGCTGGATACGACCGTGGTCAATGTTTCGCTGCCGCACATTGCCGGAAACCTTTCCGCCACGACCGACGAGGCTACGTGGACACTTACATCCTATCTCGTGGCGAATGCCATTATCCTGCCCATGACGGGCTGGCTGGCTTCAACCTTCGGACGCAAGCGCCTGCTGATGCTATCGGTAACTGGGTTCACCACGGCTTCTTTTTTCTGCGGGCTGGCGCCGTCGCTTCCGTTTCTGATCTTCTTCCGAGTCATTCAAGGAGCCTGCGGCGGCGGTTTGCAACCTTTGTCGCAGGCCATTCTGCTGGAATCGTTTCCTCCTGAAAAGCGTGGCCAAGCCATGGCTTTCTGGGCTCTGGGCATTGTGGTTGCGCCCATGCTCGGTCCGGTGGCGGGCGGATGGCTGACCGACAACTATAGTTGGCGCTGGGTTTTCTACATCAATGTTCCAATCGGCGTTATTGCCATCCTGTTGACCCAGGCATTCATTTTCGATCCTCACTATTTGCGCAAGGAGTCGAAAGGAATCGACTACTGGGGGATCGGTCTTTTGGTTCTGGGCATCGGCTCACTCCAGATCATGCTCGACAAGGGCCAGGAGGATGATTGGTTCGGCTCGCACTTTATTATCACGCTGGCGGTGCTGGCGGTTATTGGTATCGGCGGCCTGCTCGTGCGGGAACTGAAAGCTGAACATCCGATCATCGATCTCAGCGTTTTCCGCTACCGGTCGTATGCGATTGGCACGTTCATTATGACGGTGGTTGGATTCGTCCTCTATGGCAGCACGGTCTTGTTGCCGCTGCTGATGCAGGAACTGCTCGGCTACACCGCGACTCACGCGGGCATCACCAATCTGCCGCGCGGAATGGCGTCGTTCATATTTATGCCTCTGGTTGGTTATCTCACGGGGAAAGTCGATTCGCGAAAACTGCTCGGAGTGGGCTTCCTGGCCACAGCGTTTGCGATGTACCGGATTTCGATGTTCAGTCTGGGGGTGGCATCGTGGAATTTCTGGCTGCCCCTCACGGTGCAAGGCGCAGGCCTGGGATTGATTTTCGTCCCTTTGACGACGGTGACAAACGATCCCATCCCCAGGGAAAGAATGGGCAATGCCACTAGCATCTTTAACCTGATGCGCAACATTGGCGCCAGCGTCGGCATTGCGATGGTCGAGACCATGCAGGTGCGAAAGGCGCAAATGCACATCAACATTCTGGATGAGCATGTGAACCCTGCGAATCCGCTGGCTCGGCAAACCATAGACGGCCTGCGCGCTCTTTTCATGTCCCAGGGCAAAGATGCGGTAACTGCAACTCATGATGCCTATGCCGCGGTTTGGGCGATGGTGCAGCAGCAGGCCGCGATGCTGGCCTACAACGATGCGTTCCGTTTTCTAGCCTTGATGTTCGTGGTCATGCTGCCGCTGATATTCCTGATGCGCAAACCAAAAAAGGGGAAAGCCGTGATGGCGCATTGAGCGCCAGACGGGAACAAAGCTCAATCTTTTGCCGTTACTTGATCCTTGATCTTGTCGTATTCCGTTTGCGAGATGACACGACGGCTGGCCAGTTCAGAGGCGCTGCTGTAAGGCCGTCCGGCAATGATGCGATCGGCTCCTTCAGCGCTCATTCCGGGCAAATTTAGCAACTGTTGCTTGCTGGCTTTGTTCACATCGAGAGGCTGGTCGCGATTCCATCCTTCTCTTACGCCTTGAGCCAGCGCCTTCGCGTCCTGCTTGATGTCTGATGTGGCTTGTGCAGTTTTTTGTCGCACTTCGTCGGGGCTAGGCTTTTGCGAGGTGCATCCGGCCGCGAGTAAAAGCAGAGCGACAGCAAATGAGGCGATTATTTTCACGACCCTTCGATGCGATCAGAGTCGACGGGGTTGGTCTCACCGGGCGAGCATAACGGGCTCGCTGTCGAGGAAAAGCCTCAGCGCACCGCGGTTGGTTGAAGGTGAGAACGAAATCGATTTGCAGTTTTCCACGACCCAATCGGCGCCAGCATCTTTGAGTTCGGCTTCGTGGGCCGTGGTTCTGCACGCGATGACCCGAGCGCCAGCAGCTTTGCCAGAACCAATTCCTGCCGGCGCATCTTCTACCACCACGCAATCCTTCGGTGAGAATCCGAGAAACGACGCACCTTTCAGGTAGGGCTCGGGGTCCGGTTTTCCGTTCTCTATGTCGTCGCAGGTAACCAACCGGTCAGGGACGGGTAGTCCGGCGGCGCGCAAGCGAGTTTGCGCCAGTCGGCGCGTACACGAGGTCACGACCGTCCATCGTTCCGGAGGAAGAGAGCTCAACAATTCGCGTGCTCCCGGCAAAGGCACCACGCCATCCAGATCTTCAAGCTCGCCGCGTTCCACTTCGCGATTCTCGATCTCAGCGTCGGCGTGCGGCAAATAGTCGCGGATGGTTGCAATGCTAGGACGTCCGTGCGCTCTGCGAACAACTTCGTTGGGATCGAAACCGCGCGCGATGGCCCATCGCGACCAGACCCGAATGACAGCCGGCGTGGAGTCAACCAGGACGCCATCCAAGTCAAACAGAAGAGCACCACATGTGATTTCGGTCATTCACCACGATAACAAATTGCAAATTATTGCTGAGGTTCTCGGGTAAGCTCAGGATTCGGCAACGGCCCTGACTCAAGCTCTTGGTGGCGTTTTTCACGAGCGGCATTCGATAGTTGGGTAAACGTCTGCATTTCAGCTTTCGCTTCCTCTCCGCGTCCCAGACGCTGTAGTGCTTGTCCCCGCAAATAGTGAATGCCCGGGCTGTCGGGATCGAGCTTGAGGGCTGCGTCGGCCTCGGCCAGCGCGTCGGTGAATTTGTTGTCGCGCTGATACACTCGGGCAAGTTGGAAATGAGAGCTGGCAAGCTGCGGATCGAGACGCAGTGCCTTGCGAAACATCTCCTCCGCGTCCCGATCCTGCTGCTGAAGGTAATACACTTCACCCAGTTGATCGTAGTCGTAGGAGACATCCGGCTCGATGGCGATGTCCTTCAGAAACTCCGCTTTGGCGCGCTCGAAATCTTGTTTCTTGAGGTAAGCCATCCCGAGATTGAAGTGGGCGAAGGGAAGTGAAGAATCGCCTTTGGCTGCCAGTTCAAGCTCGCTGATAGCTTCGTCATATTCTTCGCGGTTGAGGTGAGCCTTGCCCATCAGGAGATGAAATTCGGGAGAGTTTTGGCCGATCTCTACCAGGTGACTCAGCGCCCGCTGCTCAACACGTTCGCGCCCGGCTTTGTTGGCTGCGATGCCCAGCACATAGAGATAATTCAACTGGCCCGAAGCCTGCGACCAGAGCGGCTCCAGCGTAGTTGCTGCGTCTCCATAACGTTCAATGAAGAAATAGCAGAGCCCCAGCAAATAGCGTGCCTGGAATGTGTCTGGCACTTCGTTTACCACCGACTCTAACGGAGGAATAGCATCTCGAAAATCGTTTTGCCGATAGTAGACGAGCCCGATGTTGAGCCGTATCCCTGCAATCTGGGGTGCCAGCGCCTCTGCCTTTTGCAGCGTCTCCAACGCCTGCTGCCACTGTTTCCGCCGCATGTAGATCACCCCCAGGTTGGCATACGCGCCTGCGACCTGCGGATTGATCGCAAGCACGCCTCGAAACGCGTGTTCAGCCTGATCCAGATCGCCGGTTTTCAACGCTGCTTCGCCCTGCTGAAAAAGCTGTTGGGGATCGGCATTCGGCGGAGGCGGCGCATGCTGCGGGTGCTGGCTTTGAGTTGGTTGCGTTGTCTGCGCACGGCCCGCCTGCCAGGGAACTAACAACAGGACAGTGAGCAGAAATCGAATAGTTGAGCTTGACACTGGTTGCACTCTCTGCTGTAGTGTCCGCCAGCAGCCGCACGAATTCAAGCCACGATGATTCACGGCAATGCAGTCGAAGGATGAAAAACTCGCGATGAAAGCTGCGACTATCACCATTCGAGACGTGGCGAAGGATAGCGGTTTTTCGTCGACCACGGTTTCGATTGTTCTGAACAATGCGCCATTGGCGCGCTACATTCCGGCCGTCACCAAGAAGCGAATTGAGCAGTCGGCCAAGAAGCTGGGCTACCGTCCCAATCTGTTCGCGCGCTCGCTTCGCAGCAAACGCAGTCACACGGTCGGAGTCATGGTCTTCGACATGACCGACCCTTACTGCACTCTGGTGCTGCGCGGCATCGAGAACACTCTGTATCAATCGTCCTACCTGCCCATTCTGACCGATGTTCACAATGAGCGCAGTCGCTTCGAGCGCTACCTCGAGATGCTGCTCGACCGGCGAGTGGAAGCGCTGATTGTTCTGGCGAACTGGTTATTTGTGGATATCGACGTTCTCGCCGATCTGGAGAAGAGCAGTATTCCGACGGCTATGATTGGACGTGACCTGCGAACTGACTCCGTCAGTTCGGTGATGGTCGACAACGAACTCGGCGCTCATGCCGCGCTCGAACATCTGTACTCGCTCGGGCACCGCAAGATCGCTTTCATCCGCGGGCCCAAGACTCTGGCGGACAGCGCTCCGCGCTGGAAGGGAATCCGATCTTTCGCTAAATCCAGCGGGCTGGAAATGGATTCTCGGCTGATCGTCGACCTGCCCGAATCCCGCGACCCGATTTCAAGTTTTGAGGCGGGCTATAAGTTGACCGAAGACCTGCTTCGGCAGAAACGCCCGTTTACTGCGCTGGTTGCTTTTGACGACATGACCGCGTTTGGGGCGATCCGCGCCTTGGCCAAAAGTGGACTACGGGTTCCGGAGCATTGTTCGGTCATCGGTTTCGACGACATTGCGGCTTCCAGTTTGTATACGCCCTCGCTGACCACGGTGCGTCAGCCCATGGAAGTTATGGGCACGATGGCGGTCAGTCTTATTGTGGACGGAATCAACGCGGTGCAGGAGAAGCGGGAATTCTCGGCCGTACATCGCAAAGTAGCTCCGGAACTGGCAGTGCGAGAGTCAACCCGAAGCCTTTTCTGAGCTTCAGCACAGTTTTTTCGCTTGACTCTGGAGGTAGACCTACAGCACTATTAACACGTTTTAATAAACGGATTTTCGTCATAGTGGTTACGGATCTGGTTCGACTGTGGGCCATAGCTGGGTTTCCGGGCGAGACTTGGCGTAGTTTCGAATTAAGTTTCTAGCATTAGGAGTTGACGATGAAATCCCGTCTCCTGTGGTTTGTTCTTCTCATGTTTTCGTTGTGCTCGTCGGCTGCGCTTTTCGCGCAGGACACGGCGTCCATTACCGGCACTGTCACCGATCCTTCCGGCGCGGCAATTCCTGGCGCTCAAGTCACGCTGATCAGCGGGGAACGCGGCATCGATCGAACCACTACAACGAACGGTAGCGGCGATTATCTGTTCGCTTCGCTTCCGATTGGCTCTTACAATCTCACAGTCAGCGACGCGGGATTCAAGAAATACGATGCCGAAGGTATCATCTTGCGTGTCGCAGAAAAGGCTCGCGTCAACGTCGCGCTGGAGGTGGGCGCCACCAACACCGAAGTGATCGTGCAGGGACAAGAAGTTGCCCAGGTCGAAACTCAATCTTCAGATCTGGGTGGCACGGTTACCGGTAAAGAGATTACTCAACTCGAACTCAACGGACGCAACTTCACGCAGTTAATCACTCTGGTGCCGGGTGTGAGCAACCAAACCGGGCAGGATGAGGCCGGAGTCGGTGTTTCGGGTAACGTTTCCTTTAGCGTCAACGGCGGCCGCACCGAATACAACAATTGGGAAATGGACGGCGGCGATGCCATGGACAATGGCAGCAACACCACGCTCAACGTCTACCCCAGCATTGACGCTATCGCCGAGTTCAAGGTGCTTACTTCCAACTACGGCGCCCAGTACGGCCGAAACGGATCAGGCACGGTTGAAGTTGAAACCAAGTCTGGCACGAGCAAATTCCACGGCGACGTGTACGAATTCGTGCGCAACGACTTTTTCAATGCCACACCCGAGTTTCAGACCGCGCCTCCGGCATACAAGAAGAACGATTTCGGTTTCACCATCGGCGGCCCGGTATACATTCCCAATCACTACAACACAAACAAACAGAAAACCTTTTTCTTCTGGTCGGAGGAGTGGCGCCGTGAGGTTGTGCCGTCATCCGGTTTCTTTAACGTGACTACTGTTCCCACGCTGGCGGAACGAACCGGAAATTTCAGCGATGTGTGTCCAGCGGCTAATTCGGCGGTCAATACTGCGGGGTTTCCAAACTGCCCGGTCGATCCTGCAACCGGCGCCTATTTTCCCAATAACCAGGTGCCGATCACAAATCCCACGGTAGTCAATGGCCTTTTGCCGCTGATCCCAACCCCAAATTTCGGCCCGAACGCTTGGTTTGCGACTCCGTCCCTCCCGACGAACTGGCGCGAAGAACTCTTCCGCATCGATCACAACATCAATGACAAAGTCCGCGCCACTTTTCGCTACATCCACGATTCATGGGACCAGGACTATCCCGTGCCGTTGTGGACGAGCGGCACCAGTTTTCCAACCGTTCAAACCAACTTTAATGGCCCCGGTGTCAGCATGGTCGCAAGGGTCACCGCTACGGCTTCGCCAACGCTGTTGAACGAATTCGTCGCCAGCTACACCACCGACCACATCACTACGAGCCTCATCGGGCCCTGGCAGCGGCCCGCCGGGTTCCCCCCGATTGGAATTTATAACAACGGTTTCGATGGCAAAGTGCCCGGCATCAGTCTAACCGGCGGCCAATACAATTTCGCAGAGGATCCAGGCTACGTTCCGAACGGCCCGCTCAACTCCAATCCGACGTTCACATTCCGGGACAACATCACGAAAAGCGTCGGCGCGCACAACATTCAGGCCGGCATCTACGTCGTTAGCGCCCACAAGAATGAAATCCCGCAGCCAAGCTATGGCGTGAACGGCTTCTTGCAGTTTAATACCGCTAACCCAGTCACGACCGGGAACGCATTCGCTGACATGCTCATGGGAAGCATCGCTACTTTCACCCAGGAACAAGCCGCGCTGAAAATGCACGAGCAATACCACATCTTTGAGCCTTTTGTGCAGGATGATTGGCGGGCCACGCCGCGCCTGACGTTGAACGTTGGGCTACGCATGAGCTTCTTCGGAACCTATTCGGAAAAGAACAATCTGGCCTGGAATTTCGATCCTGCACGCTACGTTCCCGGCGCAAGCAGCGTGGACCCCGCCACGGGCCTGGTCGTCGGCAATCCCTTCAACGGATGGGTAGACTGCGGCGTTACCCCCGGAGTGCCCAAGGGCTGCATGGCCAATCATTGGTGGAATCCCGCTCCTCGCCTTGGCTTTGCCTATGATCCCTTTGGCAATGGGAAATGGGCGATTCGCGGCGGTTACGGCATCTTCTTCGAGCACACCAATGGCAATGAAAGCAACACCGAGTCGCTTGAGCAGTACAACATCAACACGCAGACCAGCAGTGTTGTGAATGTCGCGGGATATGCGAACCTCAATCCCGGTCTCCTCGGAGGTGGCACGACGCCGCTCTCGTTTGTGTCGATTCCGAGCAAAGCCACCTGGCCTTACATGCAGCAGTGGCATCTCGACGTGCAGCACGATATCGGCAAGAACACGGTTGCGACTCTGGCCTACGTGGGCAGTGGCGGAGTGCACCTGACTCGTTCGTATGAATACAACCAGATGCATTCGGTTGTGCCGAGCCAGAATCCTTATGCGCGCGGCCAGGTAATCAACACTTCCTTCGACTGCAGTTGGGGTCCGAACAGCAGCCAGCCTAATGTTGTTGTCGACGCTTACGGTGTTCCCACAAACGCGGTAACTTCATACGGTGCGCCGATCCCTTACACTCCTCCCACGACGGCCGGAGGCCTCCCATCTGGTCCAGCGGTCAATCTTTTTGTGGCTTGCGGCAACAACGCCAATTTTTTCCTCCCCTATGCAGGGATCGGATCCATCACCCGCAAGGATCAGACCGGATCCTCGAACTACAACGCGCTGCAGGCTTCTTTGCGCCACAGTATTGGCGGCCTGCAATTGAACGCCGCTTACACCTATAGCCACTCGATTGACGACTCTTCTGACTACAACGACTCAGGATTCGTCGACGCCTACGCCCTGAACGCCTATCGCGCAAGTTCCAACTTCGATGAACGGCACATCATCAACATTGGTTACGTTTACGATTTGCCTTTCCTGAAGGGCAAGACCCTCACTGACAAGCTTTTGGGGGGATGGCAATGGTCTGGCATCACGGATATCGAAAGTGGAACGCCGTTTAGTATTTATAACGCGGGCGGAGGAAATATTCCCAGCGACAACGCGGGAGTTTCCAACACCTTTGCGACTGCAGCTTCTTATCCGGATCTCGTCGGCAATCCAAGCGTTGGGATACCGGCTCTTCCGCCCGGTAACCCACCGCTGCTTTATAACCCGGCCGCGTTCGTCGCTCCCACCGGGCTCACGTTCGGCACTGCCGGAAGAAATATCCTGCGCAATCCCTGGCGAACCAACTTCGATATGGCATTGCTGAAACACTTCGCGGTCACGGAATCAAAATATTTCGAGTTCCGCGCGGAAGCCTTCAACGTCTTTAACCACAGGGAGTATTCCTGGCTGGGCGGGGATGCTGGTTCTGCCGCAGACAACGCCAATGGCACCGGAATCACCACCGCAAACTCCATCGGTTGCTACGGCGGAGCGAACAATTCAGCTGGCGATCCAACCTGTGCCGGAAGCGGACTGCTTCAGCCGAATTCCGCGCACAATCCACGCATCCTGCAGTTGGCGCTGAAGTTTATTTTCTGAGCGAGCATGCAAGGCACTCCTCCGACCTGGCCTCCCTTGAGGCCAGGACTTTTTTGGTTTTACCCGGCGTGCGCGTGTTGAGGAGAGTTCACAACCGTGAGCGCCTGTTCAAGGTCGGCGATCAAATCATCTGCATTTTCGATTCCCACCGATAGCCGGATTAACTGCTCAGTTACGCCCATCTTCTGCCGTTGTTCGGCTGAAATCATGGCATGCGATGTCAGCACGGGAATAGACACCAGCGAATCCACTCCGCCGAGACTGGGCGCCAAGGTGAAGAGGCGCAGCGATTCGGTGAGCCGCCGTGCATCACCACCCGAGCCTTCGACTTCGAAGCTCACCATTCCACCGCCACCGCGCATTTGCTCCATTGCAACCGCTCGTTGCGGATGGCCCTCGAGAAACGGGTAGTGAACCCGTCGCACTTTGGAGTGCTGAGCCAGGTACTGCGCGACGCGTAGGGCGTTGTCATTCTGTCGCTGCACCCGAACTGCGAGGGTCTTGATACCACGCAGCAGCAGCCAGGCAGCGTGCGGATCCATGACTGCGCCGAGCGTCGTGCGGGTTTCATGAATCTTCTCTATCAAATCCTTGCGGCCGGCAATAATGCCAGCCATTAGATCGGAGTGTCCGCCGAAATACTTCGTGCCAGAATGCATGACCAGATCGATGCCAAACTCAAAAGGGCGTTGGTTGATCGGCGTGGCGAAGGTGCTATCGATCATACTGATGAGCTTATGTTTTTTCGCAAGCGCAGCGGCCTTGACTAAATCAACGATACGCACCGTTGGATTGGTCGGAGACTCCAGATAGAGCAGCTTCGTATTCGGTCGAATGGCCTGCGCGTGTTGCTCGTATTCGGTTGTATCGACGAATGTGGTTTCAATTCCGAGCTTGGGCAGCCACTGACCGAAGAACTTTCCGGCGCCGCCGTAGATGTCTCGTTGCGCCACAATGTGATCACCGCTTTTCACCAGCGCCAGAATCGAAGTCGTAATCGCGTTCATGCCGGACGCAAACAGCAAGGCGGCGTCAGCCCGTTCTAGCTCGGCGATTCTCAACTCAACTACGGTGTTCGTCGGGTTGCCGTAGCGCGTGTAAAACATGTCCGTCGGAGTCACGCGCAACTGTTCGTCGTTGTCCGTAACTTCAAAGGTAGACGTCTGGTAGATCGGCGTAGCTACGGGCCCATGCTTTTTTTTCAGGTCGGCGCCTGCGTGTACGGCCTCAGTTTCCTGGTGGTGCTTGCTTTTCTTCATCACAACTCCATCTGCGAATACCAGATTAAGAGTATCGTTCACCGGCCAAGTGGGCAAGGGAGCCGAAGCCCGGTCCAACAACCGTTGCACCCTTTATAATTCCAATCTCATGGATACAGGCCTGAAAAACCGGGTAGCGATTGTTGCCGCTTCCAGCCAGGGGATTGGCCGCGCAACGGCGGAAGCTCTGGCTGCCGAGGGATGCCGAGTTGCGATGTGTGCGCGCAATGCCCAAACTTTGCATGCCGCCGCAGAGGGCATTGAGAAACAATACAGCGCCGAAGTGTTCGCCCAGGCTCTGGATGTAACTGACGCGGAGGCGGTGCACCGGTTCGTCGAAGAAGTGGCGTCGAAATTTGGCAGCGTCGACATCTGTGTGACCAACGCTGGAGGCCCGCCGGCAAAAGGGTTTCTCGCTGCCAGCGTTGAAGAATGGCGAAAAGCCGTCGACGCCAACTTTCTCAGCACGGTCTATTTTGCCCGCGAAGTGATTCCTCACATGCAACGCAAGCATTGGGGACGCATCATTACAATCACCTCCATTACGACTAAACAGCCAGTGCCAGACCTTGTCCTATCCAATGCAGTTCGCGCCGCGGTTGTAGGCTTGGTGAAAAGTCTCGCGAACGAGTTCGGCAAAGATGGCATACTCGTAAACAACGTTGGGCCGGGCTACACTGCAACCGATCGGCTAAAAGAATTGGCTAAGACTCGGTCAGGAGCTACGGGCAAGAGCGAAAAAGAGATCTTTGAAGGATGGAGCGCGGACGCACCGCTGAAGCGGCTGGGGGAACCTCGCGAGGTTGCGGACGCGATCGTATGGCTGGCCTCTGAGCGCGCTTCGTATGTGACGGGACAGACCGTGCTCGTGGATGGCGGCCTGTATAAAGGCTTGTAAGCGGAGATGGACTTGGCCAGTCCGGACGGACGTGGATGGCCACGCTCCACTCGCAAGAAGAATTACGGAAAGGCAAACCATGCGACTGCTAGCTTCACGAATGGCAGTGATGACGGGCGAGGGCGCGCTGTCCGTTTATGCACGCGCCAAAGAACTGGAACGTGAAGGCCGCTCGATTATCCATCTCGAACTCGGCGAGCCCGACTTCCATCCCTCCGCTTCGGTAAATGACGCGCTCAAACGTGCTGTAGACGATGGCAAGGACCGTTACTGCGCGGTCGCCGGCGTTCTACCCCTGCGTGAGGCAATCGCTTCCTATCTTCATGACACTCGCAACCTCGAAGTCACTGCAGACAACCTTGTGATCGCTCCGGGCTGCAAAATCGCGCTCTTCATGGCAATGATGGCGCTCATTGATCCAGGGGACGAGGTGTTGTATCCCGACCCGGGGTTTCCTGGGTACTCGTCCATTACGCTCGGGCTCGGCGGCGTTCCTGTTCCCTTCGAACTTTCCGAACGCAACTACTTCCAACCAGATCCGGAACAAATTGCAGCAAAGATTTCCCCTCGCACAAAAATCTTGATCGCGAACTCCCCGGGCAATCCAACTGGTACCGTCTACACCGACAAAGTGCAGCGACGATTGGCCGATCTCGCCGTGAAGCATGACCTGCTCGTGCTGTCTGACGAAATCTATGCCCGAGTTATTTACGGCGGTCAGTATGTCTCGCTTATGCACTATCCGGGAATGGAGGAACGCACCCTGATCATCGACGGCTTCTCCAAGAGTTTTGCGATGACCGGCTGGCGGCTGGGATATACCGTCGCCCCGCCGCGCATTGTGCCGGCGTTGAACATGCTGGCAGTCAATAGCTATACCTGCGTCGCGGAGTTCAGCCAGTACGCGGCCATCGAAGCACTCAAGGATCGCGAGGGCACAACTCCTCGCATGGTTCACGAGTTCACTAAACGGCGCGAGCAGTTCATCCGCGACCTGAATCGTGTTCCCGGATTTCGATGCTCGCCGCCGGATGGCGCATTCTACGCGTGGGTGAATATTTCAGACACAGGAATGGGCGCGGAAGAACTCTGCCGTATTCTGCTCGAAGAGGCGGGTGTCGCGGCCATCCCTGGCGCGGCTTTCGGGGATGCGGGCACTGATTTCATCCGCTTCTCATTTGCATCTTCAACCGCGACCTTGCAGGGGGCCGTAGAACGGATTCTGCGGGTTTCCACTTCTTGGCAAGGTACTGTCGCCACGCGATGAAAAACTTTCAGCACGATATTGGTTGCTCAATAAAGTCAGAACGAGACCTCATGAGGCGAATGCCCGAGCTGGTTTTGATTGCGATTTGTGGAATCTCGATCTTCGCAGCCGCCCAGGCGCGCCCTCTGCCCGGACCGGACGTGCAGCAGACCTATCAACGATTGCTGCCTCAAATCGAAAAGATTCCCATCTTCGATCATCATGCGCATCCTGGCTACTCCGACGATGCCGACGTCGATGCTATGGCCGCGCCGCCCGGAATTTACGCGCTGCGTATTCGTGACACGAATCCGGAACTCATTGTGGCCGCGAAGGCCCTCTTCGGATACCCCTACGACGACCTCTCGCCTGAGCACGGCAAATGGCTGATCCAGAAAAAAGCCCAGCTCAAGAAGGAAAAGGGAATTGCGTATTTTTCTGACATCCTCGACAAACTGAACATTGAGCAAGGAGTTGCGAACCGCGCGATGATGGCCGACTATCTGGATCCCAAAAGGTTTGTCTGGGTATTCTTTGTGGATTCATTCATGTGGCCGTTCGACAATCAGCGGGAACGCTCCCGTAACGCTGACGAAGAGGTTTACATCCCACTGCAGGAGAAAATGTTGCATCGCTGGATGCAACAGGAAGGCCTCAGCAAGTTGCCTGGGGATTTTGGCGAGTATCTGAAATTTGTCAGTCGTACCCTCGAAGACAATCAGAAGAGGGGCGGCATCGCCATGAAGTTTGAAGTCGCCTATTTCCGCTCGACCAAGTTCAGCGATCCAGCGCGTGAAGACGCGCAAGATATTTACGAGCGCTTTGTCTCCGGCGGAATCCCTAGCCCCGACGAATACCGCACGTTTCAGGATTACATTTTCCGCTACCTGATTCGAGAAGGTGGCAGGCTTCATCTTCCGGTCCACATCCATTCGGCGGTTGGCCCTGGCGATTACTTCAACCTCACCGAAAGCAATATCATGAACCTGGAAAATGTTCTCCGCGATCCCCGCTACTCGAATGTGACGTTTGTCATGCTCCACGGCGGATATCCGTATGATCGTCAAGCCATCTGGTTGGCTGCCGCGAAAAACGTTTACCTGGATACGTCGCAAACCGAATTTCTGCTCTACCCCTCAGAGTTCAAAAACCTGCTCAAGCTTTGGCTGGAGACATTCCCCGAGAAAATTACCTTCGGGAGCGATGCATTCCCCTACAACGACGTGATGGGCGCCGAGGAGAGTTATTGGCTGGGAGTGCAATCGTCGCGAACGGCACTGGCCGCCGCGTTGGCGGAGATGATTTCGATGGGCGAAGTCAACGAGGCGCAGGCGCTGCAGATGGCCCACGGTTATTTGCATGACAATGCAGTCGGACTTTATCCCGGAAAGGTGCACTAATGGCAAAGGCAAAGAAAGCAAAGCGGGCAACCCAGAAAAAGAATGCGCGAAGTGCGTCGACGAAAAGACCTACCAAGGCTGAGCTGAAGCATATCCCGTGGAGTTCAATCGATCTTGAAGACTTGAATCCCTTGCTGCAACGCCAGTTCGTGGTAGGACAAAACATCATGGTCGCGCGTGTGCTTCTGAAAAAAGGATGCATCGTGCCGGAACACAGCCACCACAACGAGCAAGTTACCTATATTCTGGAGGGGGCGCTCAAGTTTTGGATCGATGGCAAAGAAATCGTAGTGAATGCCGGGGAGGTTCTGACTATTCCTCCGCATATGCCGCACAAAGCGGAAGCCGTCGCGGACACGGTCGATCTCGACATATTCAATCCGCCTCGCGCCGACTGGATCAACAAAACGGATCAATACTTGCGCGGTGGAAAGTAGATTTGCGCTGGTCAATCTCCCGCTGGCCCCAATCCGGATGACCTATCAAAGCCCATCAAAGTCGAATTCTGTCCAAGCATCGCAACTAAGATGTATCGGCTGCGGCAGGGTATTCGAAAAAGCACAGCAAAATTTCCGCTGCGCCAGTTGCGGCGATCTATTGGAGATCGTCTATTCCGATTGGAACACGCGCGACGCAAAACGACTCGATGCCGCTAAACTCAAAGCGCTCTGGCGCCAACGCCGCACCTCAGGACTCCCAACCGATGAAAGCGGCGTCTGGCGTTTTCGTGAATTGCTGCCGAGCTTCGACGAAAAAGACGTCATCAGCCTGCGCGAAGGAAATGCTCCGCTCTACGAAATGTCTGGCTGCGCCCGGGTTGCAGGATTGCCGCAAGTTTACGCCAAGCATCAGGGCATGAATCCCACAGGATCATTCAAGGACACAGGAATGACTGTAGCCGCATCGGTCGCGCGGCGGGAGGGATTTCGATGGGTAGCCTGCGCCTCCACCGGGAACACCTCCGCTTCGATGGCGGCATATGCTGCGCGTGGGGGAATGCGTAGTTTAGTGCTCATCCCGGAAGGTAAGGTTTCGTGGGGTAAGCTTTCGCAGGCGCTCGATTACGGCGCCGTGACCTGCCAGTTGAAAACCGATTTCGACGGCTGTATGCGGGTACTGAACGAGGTCGTCCAGCGGATGCCGGTTTATCTGTTGAACTCGGTAAATCCATATCGTCTCGAAGGGCAAAAGACGGCGGCAATCGAACTGATGGAACAGCTTGATTGGCAACCGCCGGATCACATCATTGTTCCCGGCGGGAACCTGGGGAACTCCTCGGCGCTGGGAAAAGCGTTCATTGAGATGCGGCAGCTAGGGCTGATCTCGAGGTTGCCGAGAGTTTCGATCATTCAGGCGGCCGGAGCCAATCCGCTGGTGCGGACCATACGGGAAAATGGCGGAAGGGAACTGGTTTCCGTACAGGCCGAAACTGCCGCCAGCGCCATTCGCATCGGAAATCCTGCATCGTGGAAAAAGGCAGTCAGGGTATTGCAAGCAACCAGTGGCACGGTCGAAGAGGTCAGCGAAGTGGAGATCGCTCTGGCCAAAGCCGAAATTGGTGCCGACGGAATTGGCTGCGAACCGGCGTCGGCCGTGACCCTGGCAGGACTCAAAAAGCTGGTTAAGCAAGGCTTCGTTGCGCCGGGAGAAAGCGTGATATTGATTTTGACCGGGCACCTGCTGAAGGATCCGGAGTTCACCTTAAAGTTTCACCGCGGCGATCTGTTCTCTGGCACCGGGAGCGAGGAAGAAGTTAGCATTCTCAGGCCTCAACAACGCGCGTCCATCGTGCTGGATGCAACCGTGGACGCAGTCCTTCAAACCTTGAAAGCAGCAGACGACCAGCTAGAATTATGACTGAGCGCACCAGAAAGAAGCGGCTTAAACCGCGGTCCGTTGAGATTGTCCTTCCCGCGACTTCTGCGAATCTTGGTCCGGCGTTCGACGCAGCAGCGCTTGCCCTCTCGATGTTTCTTAAAGTCGGGGCGAGTTCCGCGGATGAATTCTCTATCGTGGCGCGAGGCCGTGACCGTGAGATTTGCGCGCAGATCGAAAACAATCTTATTCTGACGACTTACCGCGAGGTGCTGCAAGAGGAAGAAAAGCCGGTGCAGCCCATCGCGCTCCGCATTGACAACCAGATTCCTATCGGCAAAGGATGTGGATCCTCGGCGGCCGCGCGGCTGGCTGGGATCGCCTTGGCGGTGCGCTTCGGTCGCTTGCGCTGGAGCGATAACCGAATCGTGTACGAGGCAGCGCGGCGCGAGCACCATCCCGATAACGCCGCTGCCTGTTGGATGGGCGGGTTAGCAATTGCACGAATCTCCGCAAATGGCGAAATGCAGATTGCGCATGTAAAACCAAAAGGGAAGTGGCCGCTGTTGCTCGCTGTGCCCAACGAGAGCCTCTCGACCGAGGACGCGCGCAGGGTTCTGCCCAATCAATATTCCCGGCCTGACGTCGTGGCCAACATCCAGAATTCTATGCTGCTATTGACTGCCTTTTTCCAAGGGCGGAAGGATCTGCTCACTTCTGCGCTGGAGGATCGCATCCACCAGCCCTATCGCTCATCGTTGTGCCCACTGCTGCCCGCCCTGCAGAAGCTCAACGGGACGCGCGGGATATTAGGAAGTGTTTTGAGCGGAGCCGGACCTTCAGTATTAATCTTTCTCGACCCAAGATCGAGCGCGGACCACGTTAGAAAACAGGTGCGCGAACACCTGCGAGCGGAGGGATTCCAGCCGGAATTAATCAACACCGAGATTACCGCCTGCGGGGTCAGCCAGGTTAGCCGCTTGGCGTTCCGGTGAGGCGATGCGCGGCTCTCAATGTCGCGTATTTTCGTCGCTGCCGGAGGGGTGAGAGCTGGACACGATGCTGGATAAGTGCTGCCGGAAACTCAAATAAGGCTCGCGGGCGAACCGGTCTGGATAGGAACTGACTGCTCGAAGAAAACTGTCTATTTCCCGTTGGACTTCACACTCACGCTCGGCGTCCGAACCGAGCAAATCTGTCGCGTGTTGCTTCTTGGTCTTCATCTACTTCTCCTGCCATCGGACCGGCTCGGTAGCCTGCCCGCACAATCGCGGCGCGACGCACACGACTATCACGAAGGTCTTAACTTGCATCGCAAACGCTTTTACTCAAAAGGGGAACCTGAGACTATTTCCCATTCTTCGATGTGTAAATAGCACTTTCGTGCTACAGGGGATTCCCAACAGCCGGAATAGAAAAGACCGGGCGGGCGCCCGGTCCAATCGAGTCAGTCTTCGATTCTGCAATCTAGCGGCTAGCCGGAGGAACGATGCCATTCATGCGCAGGTACACCACCATCTGCCCGTAGTGGTCGAAGCAATGTCCCACGATTAGAGTTGCCATCCCCAGGCGTGTGGCCGTGCCCTCGCCGAAGGGATTCTTGATGGGACTCAGCAGATTACCCTCATTAATCGTGCCCACCGCCTTGTGGAAATACGCGTACGAGCCTTTGAGAAAATTCATGATGTCTGCTTTGGTCTTCATCGAATCCGGTCCGTTTTCGCCACCCACGTCGACCGGCGGCTTCTCTTCAAGAATGGCCGCTCCAACTATGTAATTGACGGCCGCAACGTGCTTCACCTGCTGAGCAAAAGTCCGCACGCCTTTGAATTCGCCGTCGGCAGGGGCAAATGCATACTTGTCCTCGGGCATGGCATCGGCAGCCGAGACAAATTCCTGCTCCACCCCAGCTACTCTTCGATCCAGCACTTGAGCGACCGTGGGATGCTCCACAGCTTTAGTGTTCTGGCCAAGAGCGAAACCGCTAGCAGCCAGCAAAAGCAGACAGGCGAACAGCCATTTCATTTTTGTCATGAGGTTCTCCTTGAAAGCGAATGTCTGAATTGTGGAAATATAGTGCTTGAATTAATCCCGCACAACAGACGGTGCGTATTGTAATTCCTGCGAGGTCAGGGGATAGCGTCGCACACTTACTAGTCCAGCCACAAGCGCGATTGCCGACCACAGAAACGCCGTTGGAATTCCAACGCGGCTGGCCAGAGCCCCCCAGAGCGCGCTGCCGATCGCCATCCCTCCTTGCAGCACCAGCAGGTACAACGAAAGAGCGCGCGCCCGCAGAAACGAAGGAGACATTGTCTGTGCCGCGACGTTGAGACAAGCCAGAATTCCGATCCAAGCGGTTCCGCTGGTGAACAAGACCAACTCCAGCCAGCCGAACGCGTGCACTCGTCCCGCGGCAAATGTCATGGCGGAGAAAACCAGAATCGCGATCGTTACAACCGCGTCCACCGAAAGCGTACTCCGCAATCGCGGCAATACCGCTGCGCCTGCCAATGCGCCCAGCCCGAATGAGCCGAGCAGCAAGCCGTAGCCGGTCGCTCCGTGCGGGCGGGCAACGATCGGGAGCAGCGCCAGCAGAGAACTTGCGCCCAAACTAAAAGCCCCGGTGCGAATGAGCACACAACGCACGAGCGGAGCTCCGCGCACATAACGCAGGCCGGTGAGAATGGCGTCGGAGACTCGGCCGGTTTCGACATCTTCAAAGCGGGGACGCTTCCAACGATATAGAAAAAAGATTACCCCGAAGAACGAAGCCGCATTCAACAGGAAAGCCACGCCGGAGCCAGCGATGGCAATTACCATCCCGCCAAGTGCCGGACCCACCGCGCGAGCGACGTTGAATCCCACCGAGTTCAAAGCCACTGCAGGCGCATGCTGCGCGGAAGAAACGATTTCCGGCGTGATGGCCTGCCATGCAGGATCGTTCATTACCGCGCCCAGGCCCAGCACAAATGTGAACCCAAGCAAAATCCAGGGCGTGACATTTCCCAACAGCGTGAAAATGCCCAGCAGCGCCGCGGCCGCTACCATCCAGCCCTGGGTGATCAGCAGGAAGCGGCGTCGATCCACCATGTCCGCAAGTGCACCTGCCGGCAAGATGACCAGAAAAACCGGAAGCGTTGTCGCCGCCTGCACCAAGCCCACCATGAACGGAGACATTGTGAGCTGCGTCATCAGCCAGCCCGAGCCGACGTTCTGCATCCAGGTCCCGGTGTACGAAATTACCGCCGCAACCCAGAGTGAACGAAAAAGAGGCTCGCCCAATGGAGCCCAAGCCGAACCGTTCGCAGTTCTTGGCAACATCGGCGTGTTGACCATGTCGGCCATGCTAGTTGCCTGCAATCTTGGTTGCGGGTGCGTACTCTCCAAACGGCCACTCCCCGTGACGCCAGGCGCGCAGGAGATAAATGATTACGCCGCTAATCAGGATCAGAAGGGCATAGCGAATCTGGGTGAGCGAGTTCGTTCGCGAAATCAGTACGAACACAAATCCAACCGATGCGGCCAACGCGGGTAGCGGGTAAAGCCACATGCGGAACGGCCGTGGTAGGTCGGGCCGGCGGATGCGCAAAACAATCAAGCCGACCGCTTGCAACAGAAACTGCAGCATAATGCGGATGACCACGAGCCCTGCGATTACATCCGCCAGCGATAGAAAACAAAACAGGGCCGCGCCCGCAGCCAGCGCGAGCAAAGACACGTACGGAAACCGTCCCTCCGTATGCAAACGGGCGAAGGCTTTGAAATAGTTTCCATCAAGCGCGGCCGCGTAGGGTACGCGCGAGTATCCCAGCATCACCGAAAAAACCGAGGCGAATGCCGTCCACATGACCAGTCCAGTGGCAAGATTCGCAGCCCACGGCCCATAAATCTTTCGCATGAAAATAGACACAACATACAGACCGCGATTGTCTTGACCAACTTGCATCTCCTGCCACGGCACTACGCCCAGGATGCTGATGTTCATCACCACGTATAGACATGCCACTAGAAAAATGGATAGCAGTATCGCGCGAGGAATCGTTTTCCCCGGTTCCTTCACTTCGTCGCCGAGGAATGCGACGTTGCCATATCCCCAATAATCGTAGGTAGCGATCAGCATGGCCGAGCCCAGTCCCAGAAAGAAATTGTGAGATAGGGTGAACGCGCCCGGCGGAAAACTGAAAGCTCGCGAAGCATCGAAGTGGCTGAGTCCCGCAACGATGATCCATGACATGGTTCCGATCACCCCGGCCAGGAGCAGCTTCGAGATCCATCCAATGCTTGTGATCTTGCGATATAGAAGCAGCGCCGCCAGAGCAACTGTGCCGATCGCCACAAAGGTTGCTCCTGAAACCAGCCAGTGTAGTTGTAACCTTCCCAGCAGCGGCAAGGGCAAGCTCCAATGGCGAGCGACATATTGCGTTTCCAGCCTGGGCCAGAAATAGGACGCGTATCCTGCAAGGCCAATCGATCCCGAGGCGATAATGAGCGGCGCACTGAAAGAAAGTTGCCAGACAAAGAGAAACGAAATCAACCGGCCAAGGCCTTTGGGACCGTAGATCTCGCGCAAATAATAATAAGAACCGCCCGACTGCGGCATGGCTGCACCCAGTTCCGCCCAAACCAGGCCATCGCACATGGCAAAGATCGCGCCCAGAATCCAGCCCAGCATCGCCTGCGGCCCGCCCATTGCGCTCACGATCAGCGGGATGGTGATGAACGGTCCCACGCCGATCATGTCGATCATATTGAGCGCGGTCGCGCTACCTAGTCCCACGCCGCGAATCAGCTGCGGAGAATTCTGGCCGGACTGAGATGCAGGCTGCATTCGACGAACAACAGAGAACTGCGAACAGAAAACTGTGAACTGGGGTTATTGAACGGATTGCTTCTCATGTCCCGCACTCAACAAGTTCACATAAAGCCGGATCGCTCCCGGCACTCCCGCCGGTAACTGGCGAAAGAAAGCGTATCCCGTGTAGATATATGTTCCCTTGCCGTATTGCGCGCGCAACAAGCCGCCCTTTTGCGGCGGCTCTCCGGGATCGTGGCAAGCCAGCAGCGGCTTGAAATTGCTGTCCCACTGATCCATGAAATACAACCCGCGCTCCTGCACCCATCCGTCGAAGTCGTGCTGCGTGATCTGGTTGGGGAAGTGAAAGATGCCATCGTCCGGAGCCAGAATCTCTACCGGAGCCTCTTCGACCGAAACCCTTGCTCGGCTGAGTTGCGCGGGATAAGGCGTAAATTTCCCTTTGTTGAAATCGGCGACGCCCGTGTTGTATTGCGCGACCAATGTCCCACCGTTGTAGACGAAATCGAGCAGCTTTTTATTGTTAGCCGCGAGATCCTTTTGAGTATCGTAGGCGCGGATTCCCAGAACAATCGTCTGGTACTGGCTCAGGTCCTCGCTGGCGACTTTGTCGGCCGGAATCATAGAAACCTTCATTCCAAGCTCTCCAAGCACAGCAGGAATATCGTCGCCCGCACCCAGGATGTAGCCGACTTTCAAGTCCTTGGGCGCCTTCACATCGACGATGCTGACCCGCTGCAGCGCGGGCTGATAATAGTAAAAGCTGTCGAGATCCTCCCGAGTCACGAGACTATAACCCTCACTGTAATTCACTCCGCCCGACTCAAAAACCGCTCGGATCGCCGCTCGTCCTTCTTTCAGGCTAGCCGGCGATATTTTGAACTCGACTTCTTGCTTCTCCCCGCGCTTGCGGAACTCCATCGTTATTTGTGTGGGATCGACGCCCCAGCCTGCCGGGGCTTCCAGATGAAGCGTGCCTTTGAGAGCACCCGACAAATTGCTCGAAACTCCAACTTTCACGTGCTTGTCGCCATCGCCTTCCGTCGGAATCACTTGTTGCCCCGGTTCCAGCATGACGGAAAATGCGGGGACGATCGCAAGTGGCTGTGTCCGCTGCTCGCCTTTGTCATCTACGAAAGGCGTTACCACCGGAGTTGAAATCGCCGCCTCGGGTCCGTTTGAACCTCCCAGTTCATGCGTTCCTCCGAAAAGGGTGAGATCGTGCGCCGAGTGATGCGTGTGATACTCGACAGTCGCATGGAAGGGAAGCGGCGGGAACGCCAGGGTGACGTAGCGTTCGTCGTCGATCGTATTGATACTTTCCGTTTCCGGGTCGGTTCGATGCCAATAAGGACGCGTATAAAAATTGCCGTTGGCAGCATCGGTGGGAATTTGCACAACGAAATTCGCATACTGATCCGCGCCCGGGGCGACAGCGAGCACAATTTCTTTGTCGATCTGCTTTGCCCATCCCTGAGGAGCATCGAGCTTTATGCCGTCTAGGACGAGCTTGTACTTTGAGCCATTGTGAAATTTGAACCTCACCAGGAACTTTTGGCCGGGAGAAACGGCGGTGAGCGCATCATTCTCCTTCGGCCAACCCGTCCCCGCACCTGGAGGAGCGACCGTTGCTTCCAGGGAAACGCCCAGCGCAAGGTTTATCGCTTTCTGCGTCTGCTGCTGTTTTTCGCGAAGCCTCTGTAATAAATCCTGCTTAAGCGCCATGGTGATCTCACTGCTGTCCACGCGGCTTACGACAGAATCGAGGTTCTGCAATGCAATGAGCAGCGGTCCCACTGCATCGCTTTTATCTTTTTCGCTTCTTTGAGTTGCAATCTGAACTTGGTTTGCAACCTCTGTCAGTCCCGAACGCAGCCACGGCACCTTCGATTCTTCCGCTCCCAATCGCGATGCTAAACCCGGCAGACTGGTGTCGATCCCGTCAAATAAATCCTGCTCGTGGCCATCTTTGTCGCTTGTAGACGGCAGAACCGAATCCACCAGCTTGTAATATGTGTATCGAGGGCCGTCATCAATAGAGAACGCTCCCACGCCTTGGGAAAGCTGATGCCGTAATCCCTCCACAGCGAACTGGGCGTACGACATGCCCAGACTAGGATTCGGCTCTCCTGTATTCAGCCTGACTGTGTAGTTTTCCGACGGACAAGTCTGGGCCCCAAACCCACATACATTCCCGATGTAAAGTTTCTTCGCCTGCCACGGCAGCAAGCCTTCGTTGATCTGTTCGGGAAACCGCTTTGGATCGGCCGCCGCGCGGAACGCCTCGCGCGTAAGGATAGACGAAGCCTGGTGATGACCATGTCCGTCACGATCGGTGCCTGAAAAGCGGGCGACCAAAACGTCAGGCCGAAAGGTACGAATCACCCGCACCATGTCGCCGAGCGCGATATCGTGACCTTGCCACTTCTGAAATGTTTCATCAGCATTTTTGGAGAAGCCAAAATCCGCGACCCGGGTAAAACGCTGCTGGACCCCGTAATAGCGGTCGGCTCCGAGCAGTTCAAGCGTACGCAAAACCCCAAGGACGTCGAACAAATTACTGCCAACCTTGTTCTGTCCGCCTTCGCCACGATTCAGAGTCAGCAGCAAAACCGTTGCACCCTTCCCACGCGACTCCAGGGTCAACATGCCGCCATCTTCGTCGTCGGGGTGGGCCACGGTTTGCATCAGGCGCGCAGTTGTCCGCAGCCGCAACAGCGTTTCCTGCAAGCCAGCAGCACCAGTATCTTGAGGTAAGGGATCTACAAAACGGGGGGCGGTTGGGTCTGCCGGATGTGGCGTGGTTTGCCAAAGCGCAGCGACGGTCCCCAACAGAATTAAGAATAAAGCCAAAAGAAACTGTATCGACCTGGGCCGAACTCGTCGGTGCCAGACCCCACGGTCATCATCGGTCATAGGTAAAGGATTGTTTTTCTTGCGGACGGGAACCAATATTTTTCCTGATATCGTGTCTTCGTCATTAGATCGAGTAGAAGCAAAAGGGGTAGCGCAACTCTCATTAATAATCCTACCTGATTCACTGCCCCTGCGGGTTACGCACACTTTCCTGGCACTCGTGGGCAGCGGTCAGAACCGCATCGAAATCTTTGCTGCTGCGTAGGTTTGCCAGCAGCGGATCGGACAGCAGAGCCGAGTAGGAGCAATAGTTCTGTTCTACCGCTGCTGTGAGCATATGCAGGGCTATAGCAGGCTTTCCGCAGAATGCCATGATGGTTCCTTCGTAGTACCACGGCTCGGGATCAGGTTCCGCCAACACGGAAGTTTCCGTCTCGGTCGCGATTTTGTCCAACTCCGAGGGGGAGCGCATTCCCAAACATGCCTCGAGCAGATCCCGATGATAGCGGGGATTGTTCGAAACCTTCTTTACGGATTCGCGTGCCTCGGCCAGTTTACCTTCGCGTATAAGAACCGAGAGAATTGCCGAGTTGGCCCACTCCGAGCCGGCATCCAGATCGACAAAGTCCTTTGCGCGTTGCTCCCGACCCAATTCCATGAAAGCCCAGGCGCACGACCGGAACTGATAGTTTCCCGGAGACAACTCGATCGCCGTATCGCACTCGCGTGCCGCTTCATCCTGCATCCCGGCATAGCGGAGCACGAAAGCCAGCGTGAAATGAGCCTGACCGCTCTCCGGACGGCTCTTGACCAGCGCCTGCGCCGCCTCATACGCTTTGGTCAACTCGCCCCGCTCCACGCGGTTAGTAATCAACTGGCCCGCCGCCACGATCCGATTAGGATCAAGCGCGATAGCGCGTTCCGAAGCTTTATTGGAACGCTGGAACATCTCCTCTCCACCATTGGAATAGTCGGCATCATAATAACTGCGAACTCCGAGTTCCTCCCAGGCAGGAGCATAGTTCGGATCCATTTCCACGACGTGCTCCAGCACTGCGATCGCATCTTTGTTTGGGCCGGCATCATGGGGGAGAGCGAGGCTATGCAGATAAAGGTCGTAAGCCTCCTGGTTCTTCGGACGTGTCCCAGTATCGAGGTAATTTCCGGCCGCGCCCAGAGTTGGCAGTAACCCTTGGCGGAGCTGATTGGCAAGCTGCGACTGCAGGGCGAGCAAGTCCTCGCTCGACGCGGTGAAATTCGTCTGCCACAACATTTTGTTACCCTTGGTTTCCGTGGCTTCAAGGGTCACGAGCAGATGGTCCCCTTGCCGCAAGAAATGCCCAGTCAGGACATTGCCAACGTGCAGTTCGCGTCCTACCTTTTGTGGGTCGATGTCCGGACTCGTATATTTGCGCGTGACCCCGGAAGGTCGCACGTCCAACGTCCGGCTGTGGGTCAGCACGTTGGAAATTTCGTCAGCTAATGCAAAACGCAAGTAGTCGACACTGAAGTCGCCATTCAAGTTCTGCAGGGGAAGCACCGCGATCGCATTCGCGCCGGGACTCGCGATCGTGCTGCGGTGCTTGAACCACCAGGTGCCCACGGCGGCCAACACCGCGATCAATAGGCCGGACAACCCGAGCAGCAAATACTTCTGCCACGCATTGGAAGTTTGGAACGCATTCGTGGCCACGCGCAGGGCGGCTTCCCGCGAATTTGTTCTAACCGATCCTGATTCCGTTTGTTTCTTCAGGCGCTGCAGGTCGGTTTTCATCTGGACGGCGCTCGCGTACCGCTTGTCCCGATCCTTTTCCATTGCCTTCCCGATGATGCCTTCGATCTGCGGGGGGAGAGCGGGATTCAGCGTGCGCGGCGCGACCGGCTTCTGATGCAGCATCGCATCCAGCGTGGTGACGACATTCGCTCCCTGAAACGGCTTTTTCCCCGTGGCCATTTCGTAGAGCACGATGCCAAAAGAAAAAAGATCGCTTCGGGGGTCGAGTTCTTCGCTGCGCGCCTGTTCCGGCGACATGTAAACCGCAGTCCCTGGCACGACTCCGACTGCAGTAAGCGAATCCTCGTACGGGGTGTCCTCGGACGCAGCCACGCCCTGGTCGCGGGACAACTTGGCCAACCCAAAGTCCAGAATCTTCACCTGCCCGCTCGTAGTGATGAATAAGTTGGCAGGTTTGATGTCGCGGTGAATGATCCCCTTGGAGTGAAACGCCTCCAGCGCCTCCGCCACCTGCACAGCAATGTCGAGAAGTTCTTCAAATTCCAGCGGTTTCCCGTGGATACGCTGCTTCAGGCTTTCGCCCTCCAGCCTCTCCATCACGATGAAGGGATGGCCGCCGTTATCGTCGATTTCGTGGATGGTGCAGACGTTTGGATGATTCAGTCGGGACGCAGCGCGGGCTTCGCGCTCGAAGCGGTCCAGAGACTTCCGATCACCCAGGAGATTGTCGGGAACGAACTTCAAGGCAACGTGACGGCCGAGGCGCACGTCTTCCGCCTCATAGACAACGCCCATGCCTCCACCGCCGATTTTACCCAGGATGCGATAGTGGGAGACTGTCTGGCCAACCATCGGGCGAACCGCCGTTCGCGGCTATGTTAGGCTGCGCCGAGACTTAGGTCAACCACTGCGTGGGGGTTTACCCATCACTCCGTATAAAACCCAGCCGACGAGCCAACCCATTGCATGTTCTTGTTGTGATCCACGCCCATCATCAACCCACGGCCCATACGAATGATGGTCATGACCGGCAGAAGTTCGTCCAGCCAGATGTACATGATGCGGATTTCGGCCTTGGTCCCGCCCATGGGGGTCTCGATGACCGGCTCAAAGTGCATTCGCTCCTGCAGAATGTATTGTGAGCGTTTCGTCTTTGGGATGTTCGCCAGGTCTTCTTTTGTGGGATTGAGAATGACACCTAATCCGGCGAAGGAAAACAGGGGCTTAACCACGTAGTTTTCCAGATCGTTGGGCAGCGGTTCCACGCGATCAAGAAAAGATGTCTTGGGCACGCAGTCGTGCTTCAGGAAAGGCAGGGAAAACTTGCTCATGCGGAAATACCAGTTGGGATGTCCGGCCCATTCGACATCGAGGTCATCGGTGAAGTTAAAAGAAAGTCTGAGCTTCTTGCGTACCAGTTCATCCACGATGGCCCGGTTGTAAATCCGCCGAATCGGAGTGCGCTGGCCTCCGCGATCATAAAACAGTTCCTTGCCTCTCTTCTCAATCGTGGTTATGTCGACAGTGGGGATGCCAAGCAGTTTTTCTGTGAGCAGAAAATCCGGCAGCGTCTTTTGATGACTGGGATCAATCTCCATCAGAATCACATTCTGCGGATCCTGATCAGCCAGGATGGCGCGCCGCAGCAGCTTCTTGTATCTCTCCCAGTCCAGTCCGCTCAAGAGATACTTCAGGTTTTCGTCGAGTTCAAAGGCCTCCATGTAGATTTGCGAAAGCATGGCCTGATACGCGTAGAGAGAAGGGAAGCCCTGTAACTCAACCAACTTGGATTGCAGCTTGCCTGCCGCGTCGCGCACCAATCCGAAATCCACTTGAATGAACATGGGGTGCGGCGCTTCGCGGGGAACGTTGAAATCAGGAGGAATCGCATCGAACGAGGCTTTCCGGTATTCCAATCCGCCGAGTTGCTGGATCAGCTCTTTGCCATACTGCGACATCTGGTCCAGCAGAGGCTTGGGAAAGAAGCAAGGCGTTTCGGAAACCTGGAACTTGACTGGAGCACCACAGCGTTCTTCCATCAACTTCAGGAAGGCCTGGTATTTCTCCGGCGTGAAATTCGAATTGAACTGCTCTCGCAGCGCAGGAATCATGAGGTACAGGACATGACCGACAATCGTGCCACCCATATTCTACGTTAATGCAGGTGACGCGGCTCCAGCCATCGCACGGGACGTGACTCCCGAGACATCCCTACGGAATCACGCTGAACACCGTTCCGCAGGGGGTGAGAAATTGGCATGTCCCACCACCGCCAGCAGTAGTGCCGAACAGTAGCCCCCCTTTGCCAAGAATTAAGGCACTGAGAGGTTCAAGACCGTCGTCGCCAGCCTCAAACTCGTGGAGCGTGATCTCGCTCCATGATCCTCCGGTAGATAATTTTAGTTCGAAAAGCGTGCCACACCCGCCAATCTCCGCACATACGCCAGACTGTGACCCGCCGGACGCAGCAGTAGCGTAAAACTTGCCAGTACCGTCCGAGACCAGTGCGGCTGCCGGGCAAGCGCCGTCACGACCGCCGCGGAAGCTGTAAAGTAGTTTTTCCTTCCAACCACTCTCCGGGACAGTCGGTCGCTCCAATTCGAACACGGTACCAAAGCCGGAATACGACAGACCGTCGCACTGGGTGGCATTCTCGCTGCCGCCGCCGGTAGTAGTGCCATATAGATTGCCCTTTTGGTCGACAATCAACCCGCCTCGCGGCGTGTTTCCGTCGTTCTGGACAGATCCAAAGTTGTAAAGCGTAGTTTGCGTCCAGGAACTGCCTCTTTTGGATGACGGCGCCAGCTCGAACACCGTGCCGAAACTGGCGGTTTGATCCCCGGCCGTTGTGCCATAAAGATTCCCCTGCAGATCGAAAACTAAGCCGGCGAGCGGGTAGTCGTTTGCTGGGATGAAGCTATACAGGACGGACTCCTTCCACGCGCCGCCCAACCTGGTCGGAGGTGTCAATTCAAACACGGTCCCGCAACCCTGCCCCTTTTGGAAGACTGTGCATGGTCCACCACCACCGAACTCTGTGGTTCCATAAATGTTTCCCGCTTGGTCAAAGACCAGACTCGATACTGGAGTTGCGCCATCGTTGCCGCCAGCGAAACTGTAGAGAGTTAACTTGGTCCACACACCGCCCAGAGTAGTCGGCCGTTTCAATTCGAATACCGTCCCATTGTCGGACTGACCTGCATACGCAGTAGTGCCATAGAGGTTTCCCGCTTTATCGATGGCCAGACTCGCTGCCGGATGGGCAAAAGGACCGAACCTGTAGATGACGCTTTCCCTCCAGCTACCACCTCGAGTGGACGGTGGCCTGAGCTGAATAACGGTTCCGCATCCTGAGTCCGCTTGGCACAACCCGGAATCTCGGCCGCCAGAATAGGTGGTGCCGTACAGATTGCCGTTTTTGTCTGCAACCAATCCGGCGAAGGGGTAGGCTCCGTCGCGTCCTCCCTGGAAGCGATAGGCCACCTGGTATTTTGACGCGGCTGCCCATGCGGTGCCAACGGACATCCAAACGAATATCGCAACTGCCAGCAGTCCGATCAGGTTGAAGCGAGGTTTCAGGCGCTTCATCGAAGTCCTCCGCGAAGCATTGCATTCGCCGAAGAGCAGCCGGGCGGCTTCTGAACCTTCGGACGAGCACCATGATACGTTCAACTCGAAGCCTTGAAAATATCTTTGTGGGGATGCAACGAATTGCACTGTGCGAGCCTGGGCTCAAGGCTTCTGCCACATCACGCTTCGATCAAGAACTTCCCATCGTGCATGATCTGTTCTTCGTCGACCCAAATATCGAACTTTCGGCCTACAACATCGATGTGAGTCGACGAGTACCACTCCGCCCCGGTGTGTGCGCCGTAAGGATTGCCAAACGCGATGTGCACCCCGGGATATTTCTCGTCCTGCAGAATCTCGCCGATTACATCCTTCAATTCAATATTCGTGCCAATCGCGAATTCGCCCACGCGATCGCTATTTTCATCGGTATGAGTGTAGCTCCAGAAATCTTTCTCCAAGTCAGGATTCGTGGAGTGGGCCTCGACCACGCGATTTCCTTTTACCCGAATAGTCAGCGGATGCTCCCGCAAACTGCCGAACTTGGCGCAAAGCCAATCGCCGACGACGCCATCAATGACGAATGTCCCATTGACCTCGCCTGGAGTAGTAAAAACTTCTCCGCCTGGCAGGTTCCCCCATTTGTCCGGGCTAATGATTCCACTGGTCTTCACCCAGCGATAATTTGGATTCAAATCCGCAACCAGGTCGGTTCCCGCCGGCGTTTTGGCTCGGACCTGCTTCGCCTTCCGGACCATGTCGACGACCTTGACGCTGATGCGGTCCACCTTGAGAAAGTCGGCTCGCATTCCCTCCAGCATGATCTGCCGGTTGATGTTCACCATGTGCGCGTGACGAATCCTGCGCCGATTCACCACGTCGGTCATCTGCATGCGTGAACGCAGTTCGTTCGCCTGCGCCTGCACGGCAAAGATACTGACCTGGCTGGTTTCGAGATCGTCAATGATTTCCGCGGGAAGATCGCCCAACGGCCGCTGCGCCAAGTCCTCGAGCACCCACGCTCGGTAAGGAGCACCGACAGCTTCCAATTCACGGACCATACTCGCCGCGATTTCCTTGGTGACCTCGTCGGTGATGACCGTGACCTTCTCTCCCGGTTGCACGCGCAAACAAACTCTTACTGCGTTGCGGGCTCCGGGGGTGAGTTCAGGATCAAATGGAATCGTATTAAAATTGCGGTTGGCTTGACTAACAGGAACGCTCATTACCCTACTTTTCTAGCGGAAGCGATTATCGGAGAATCCGTCAACCCCACTTCCGTCTCTTCGATGATGTAGTCTACAACCTTTTTCAGATCACCGGTCTGCTCGAACACGCGCAACTGGCGGTCCGCCCCGGTTCCCATTTCCAGAATCTCGTGAATGTAATTCAACTCCTCGCGCGAATCCAGTTCATCCACCACGTCGTCAACGAAATCCAAATACTCCAGAATCAACTCGCGGGCTGGGACTTCCTCCTGCTTGCCGAAATCAACCAGCCTTCCTTCTAAGCCGTAACGCGAGGCACGCCACTTGTTCTCCATCACCAGCGCCCGCCGATAGAGGCGGAAGCCTTGATTCGCGGAATGAAGTTTGTACAGCTTTGCGACGGTCGCTTGGATGAGCGCAGCCAGCGCAATGGTCTCATCGACACGCATCGGAATATCGCACACCCGGAACTCCAAAGTATTGAAGAATGGATGCGGCCGAATATCCCACCAGATCTTTTTCGCGTTGTCGATGCAATTGGTCTTGATCAGCAGCTTGATAAAGTTCTCATACTCGCCCCAGCTGGGAAAGTAGTCCGGAATATTCGTGCGAGGAAATTTGTCGAATACCTTGCAGCGGTAGGACTTCAGCCCGGTGTTCATGCCCAGCCAGAACGGTGAATTGGTCGAAAGCGCCAGGATGTGCGGCAGAAAATAACGCGCGTGATTCATCAGTTGGATGGCAATCTCGCGATCCTCAACTCCGATGTGAACGTGCAACCCGAAAATCAGATTGGCGCGCGCCACCAGTTGCATGTCCTCGACAATATTCTTGTAGCGCTCGTCGGGCGTGATCTCCTGCACCCGCCAATCGGCAAAAGGATGGGTCGCGGCCGAGGCCAGGCGCAGCCCATTTTGCTTCGCCAGCGTGACCATATCGTGGCGCAGCTTCTTCACCTCTTCTTTGGCCTCTTTGATATTCGTGCAGACTGAAGTCCCGACCTCCACCACTGCCTGGTGAAGTTCTGCCTTCACCCTTTCCTGCAGGCGCATCCGTCCCTGCTCCATCATTTCCGTGTGGATGTGCGAGCGCAGGTCGCGGGTGACCGGATCGACGGTCTGATATTCCTCTTCGATCCCGATAGTAAAGGTAGGTCGCATCGTCAGCGGGCAGCTCAGTCAAACAGTATAACAATCCGACCCAAACTAAGCCCGATGTTTGTGCTCGGATAAAGCGATGGAGGGATGGCGCTAGACGCCCGTCCAGTGGGGATGGGACGCTCGACCTTAGCTTAAGCTCGAACCCGCTTGCGAGGTGCCGGCTTCGACTCGGGGGCAGCCACCGGCACAGGTCCCGCGAGAAACGCCGCCCAGCGCAACTCTCGCGCCGGATTCTCGTCGCTAAGAGCTTTTTTTACAGCCATTTCCGCAACAGCATTCACTACCCACTCGAAGTTCTCCTGGCCCACGGAGGTGGCCTCCGCATCAGGCGCCGGATTCATAAAGTCGATCGCATAAGGAATTCCATCTTCCACCGCAAACTCGACCGTGTTCAGGTCATACCCCAGGGCACGGCACAAAGTCAGCGCATCCTTCTCCACGCGTTCCAGCAATTTGGCATGGGCCGGAACCGGATTCCGCACGTAACGTTCGTGGAATGGCGCCCGCGGGTCGTAATACATGATCCGCACCTTTTCCTGCCCAACCACGTAGCAACGGAAATATTCCTTGAACTCCACGCCATGCTGCAAGGTCATGCACAAGTCGCCGGTCTGATTGTAGTGATGGAAGAATTCCTCCGGCGAGTGAACCTTGTAAACATGCTTCCAGCCTCCGCCTGAATACGGTTTCAAAAAAGCAGGGAAGCCAACGTACTCAAAAATCTCATCCCAGTTCAGCGGATAAATCAGATTTCGCATCGACTGGTCGGTCGTGCCCTCAGGATGTTTGTTATGTGGCAGGAGAACGGTCGGCGGAATCGCTACGCCCAGCTCGGTCGCCAGCGCATAATTAAAGAACTTATCGTCGGCTGTCCACCAGAACGGATTGTTAACCACGATTGTCCCGTTCAGCACTGCATTCTTCAAGTACGCCCGATAGAAAGGAATGTCCTGCGAAATCCGGTCGACGATCACCCGGTACCCGCTAGGGCCCGCCATCTTCACTCCACCCAGCTTCACGAACTCAGCGGTTACGCCATCGACTTTCATGCTGTTGACTTTCTCCACGAAAGCTGGCGGAAAAGTATTCTCCATCCCAAACAGAATTCCAATCTTCTTCATTAGCAATTCTCCTGTACAGACGTTGCCTGCAACGTCTTGAAACCATTGATAAACACAAGCTTGTCATTCCGAGAAGCGAAGGCGACGAGGAATCTTGGTTCTCCGGGCGGCGCGAAGAACCGAGATCCCTCGCTTTGCTCGGGATGACAAGTACAGGGAGATCGAATTAAGCGATAAGGACTCAACCCTAGAAGTATTTCCCCGCCATCCTCTCCCACAACGGCCAATCATGCTGTGAATGGTCGCCGTACACATCCAGCCAATGTGGCACTGCCTTTTCATTCAGCATCGCCGACATCTTCACATTCTGATCGAGACACATATCCCAGTCTGCTGATCCCAGCACGATCTTCATCTGCCGCCAGTGTGTCAGAAACCAGTCATCATTCATCTTCGGCAGGTAATCGACCGGGCAATTGAAATAGCAATCGTCGTCGTAGTAACCGTCCAAAAACTGGTGAATGTCATATGCCCCGCTCATACTCACACAATGCGTCACGACATCCGGATGCTTCAAGGCAAAGTTCACGGCATGGTAGCCACCAAAGCTGCATCCGGTTACGGCCAATCTCGGGTTTTGATTCTTCCAGCGCAGGAAGGGAAGGAATTCATGCAAAATGTAGCGCTCATATTGCAAATGGCGCAGCACGCGTTGGCGCGGATGAACGCTTTTGTTGTACCAACTCTCAGTGTCTACGGCGTCCGGACAAAACACCTGCAGCTCTCCACTTTCAATCTTCGGCCCTAAGACCCCGATCATGCCGCGGTCTTCGTATTCAAAGAACCTGCCCATGGAGGTCGGGAACACCAGCAGCGGCGACCCGCCGTGTCCGAAGACCAAGGCTTCCATATCGCGATGAAGTTCCTGGCTATAGCCTCGGTGATATTCGCGGTTCATTTGTCGGGCAGAGCGAACGACGAAGTATCTTACCTGATTCCGCTGGTCGTGTGGAGACAGACGGCGCGGACATCCGGGTTTGAGACGTTCCGATCTGCAAAAAGAAAGGCCCGCTTCCCGAGAAGCGGGCCACGGCATAATAGTCCTAAACCTAGCTTCCGTTTTGGCAAACGCCCAACGACTCGCCTTGGAAGGTGAAAAAGTCGTTCACCGAAGTGCTCGCGGGAGCGCCGAAATAAGGCAGAGTCACCAAATCCTGCAGATTGTAGGTAAACCCGTTCAGAGTGTACGGATAGCCGCCATAATTGGCGTTGCCCTCGAGCGGATCTCCCACCTCCAGAATTCCGCACGGCGTGTTGTTGCCGTTGGTGTTGACTACCAGCGGATCGTCCGCCCACTCGCCCGCTTCGTGCGACAGGGCGGAAACATCCTGCGCGAAATCGCCAGGATGATCCACATAAGTCGCGTGCGCGTAAGCCTGCGGATTGCTGACGCTGCCTTCAGAGCTGTGATATCCCCCAATGCAGCATTGCCCGCTTTCTGTGAGGTAAACGTCATAGGTAAGGAAGATGGGGAATGTATTAGGCTGAATCTGGCTGAACTTGCTGATGATGCTCTGCAACTCAGCATCAAACCAGTTGATGTCTACCAGCCCGGCCTTAAATCCAAAGGGCGACCCGGTCGTTCCATAGCGCGAGGGTGGACTCAAAGTTTGTTCCGCCAGCACGGTTGGTCCGCCCAAGAGCAGATGGTAGTTCGAATTGCTCTGTACCGTGCCCCAGAAATTAGCCCGTTGGTAGGCGTCAATATACTGGGTCGTGCCCACGTTAACTCCGCCTTGAACGTAGGTTGTACTCGAGTTGAAGATTGGCGATGTAGTTGTGTTGGTGGTCACCGTCTTTCCGTTCGAGAGCACATGTGACGGGTCATAGGTAGTTTGCGATCCTCTTCGAGGAGTGATCACCACCTTGAGCGGGATGACGTACACCTGAACCGTGGTTGACGTATTTGTGGAGGGCGCAGTGCCGACCATGTTATAGGTGTAGTTCGTTCCCTGATAGTTGAACGAACCATTCCAGGTTTGCAAAGAAGCCGCAGGAACCTTCAGGTCATACCGCAGGCGTGACGGCAACACCACGTACTTTCCCTTCGGCTGTGCCTTAATATCCTGAGCTGAAGCGACACTTGCCAGGCCAATACAAGCCAGCAAGACAACTCCAGCCACTGATCTGAGGCGAGCAAAACGTGTATTCATGGTTTTTCTCCTTAGAAATTAGCTTCGTGGGACCAAATTCTTCTCCACATTTCTCCAAAAAGAATCTCTATCCATGACGAAATGGCCTCGTTGCGACAACGGCAACGATTCTTAATCTGCTTGTTATGGATGTCAATGTTATTTCGCGGTGGGAGCACGGCACCATTTCAAATCAGGACACTTAAGAGATTTTCAACGTGTTTTCGCTGTCCAGTTTTTGGACAGAATTGGGCAGCAAAGCAGTGTAGGCGCGAATACCCGTGTTCGTCCGGCGGTCCACGCTAAATCGGTTCGCAGTTAGAATTATCCTCAGTCCTTGCCTGCATCAAACGGCCGCAAAAAAATCGCAGGCTGAAACTTGAAATAGGCGGGCGCGACGTGGACATTCTTCCCATCCACCGACAACACATTAAACTTCGATCCCAGCCCCTTGGCCGCTTGGTTCAGCTTGTTAGCAGCGAGCGCAGGCCACTTGCCAGTATCCAAGCGGCTGATCAGCGCCCCGAAGGCGACTACGGTCTCCGCTGGAGTAAACTCGCAATGCCCTGCTCGATGCACAAATAGGTCACGCAACAGTGCGCCGTCGTTCTCCCGGTCGACAACATCCTTGTAAGCGGTTTCGTCTTCCACCACTACCAGACCATCGCCCTTGGTATGCAGGGTCAGGACCGGGATGGGAATCTTTCCGTTGAAGATAATATTTTGTTCGAGGTAATTCAGAGCTGATTGCTTGGCTTTGATCCGCGCAGCGTCGCTCAAAGCCTGAAGGTCTGTATCCAGACTCAGACCGGCCTTCTGGTAGAGGGCTTGAACCTCGGCGTAGTCGACGGAATTCTTGAGCTGGGTCCTGTAGTCAATTCCATTGTTCCATGAGCCATTTCCGCCCGCGCGCCCCTCGAGTTCTGCGCGGAGATCGAAAGCAAACGGAAAGTCGATATTGGCAAGCCAAAGGTACTGGTTCTTTTCCTGTGCCGCATAATCGGTGGGAGATGGTTCGGGCGATAGAGGATCGTACCAGCCAGGCGTGTCGTCGAGAGCTGCCGTCAGGGCGATCCGCGCCTTTCCTTGAGCCTTCTCCTGTGCGGCAGAGAGGATCTCTTCGGCGATCGTGACATTCTTCACAGGGTCTTTGATATTTACCAACTGCAATCCCGAGCCCGATCCCAGCAGCACGTCGAAGGCAAAAGCGGAATCCAAAGCCTGGTTCCAGGTGCCAACGCTTCCCGCGACCACTCCGCACATCGGGAGCGCCGCATCAAAGCGTTCAGGATAAAGTTGCACTAAGCCAGCCGTAACCATGCCGCCTAACGAATGTCCCCATGCGATGGTGCGGCTCGGTGTCCCAACCAAAGTCTTGAACGTATCCAGAACTTTTATCTGATCGGGAACCGCCTGCTGAAAGGCCCAGCCCGTTGTAGCGTAAGAGGATCCGCCCAAGGCATAACCGTTGGCTAGAAGGTAGCCGCCTGTGATCGGATCGCCAACATCCTCCGCCGGATTCGACGACCCGGGCACCACATATCCGTGGCTGTACAAAACCAGCGTGCCATTCCACTTCGACGGAACCTGGATCAGGTACTTCGCCCCGTCCGAAAACTTGCCCCGATAGGTTTTTACTCCTGACGCCTGCGCGTCATCAAGAGACAGCCCGAGCAGCACGGCCGAGAATACCACCAGGAAAATTGTCTGCCTGAACATTTTCCGCATGGCCTGCCTCCTGCGCACGAAAATTGCGGGATAGGGAATGAATCGGAGGCAAACTTTATCTTCGATGAGAAGCTTTGTCAACCAGCTTCGAAAGCTGCAGGACTCTGGCTTTGGATGGCGGAAAACTGTGCCGACGCGCAGTCGGCGGGATGATCAAGGCCAGCAGATTCGCTTCTCTACTCGATGCCCAATTGTGTTCTGGCTTCAGGGCTCAAACGATCCGGGGTCCACGGAGGGGTCCACACCACATTCACTGTCGCGGTGCGGATTCCGGGCAATTGCTCCAGCCTGGCCTTCACTTGCTCGCCGATCATGACATGCGACGGGCAGCCCGGAGAAGTGAGCGTCAGATCTACCGAAACATCCTGGCGATCCTCGGCGACGGATTCAAAGCGGACTGCATAAATCAGACCTAGATCCACAATGTTTACGGGAATCTCCGGGTCATAGCACTGTTTCAGAGCGCTTAGAACTTCGCCTTCCGTCACGGCAGCCATGGTCTTCTCCTAGAAATGGGCGTGGACAGAGTGCCGCGCCATATGTAAGTTTACCGCATTGACCCAGAATTTGGAGTGCCAGATTCGAGCAAACATTCGAAACCTTGATTCCGAGGGGTGGTAGTGGCTAGATTCTGGTAAGGTTACGCTTGATGCAGATCAGTTCTGAACTTAAACAAAGGCTTCAACTCGTAATGATTGTGGCGATCCTCGTCTCGGGTTGCCGCCTCGCCTACATCTTGTACCAACGGCATGAGAGCCAGATCGAGGAAGCGAAGAAACAGGCGCCCCCGCTGAATCCCGACTATTACGTGACTCCGAAGAAGCTTTATCCCTACGATCTGAAGTCAGCTCAGCAACTCACCCAGCAGCCCGTTTGGGTTAAGGTCGGTTATGCCTACACATTTTATCCCTACGATCCGCCGCGCCATCGCGTAGACTTCTCGCAGGAAGCCGGCAAGCTCCTGCCAATTGAAAAGCTGCAAATCAAAGAGGTCATCACCGCAGACGCACCCCAATCGCCCGGCGAGCGGCAGGTGATGGCAGTATTCGAAAAAGATGGCAAGAAGTACGCTTTTTCCGTCGGATCAATCAAGGGGATTGACTACAAGTTTTACTCCGATGACATGCTGTTCATTGAGGATCCCCACGAACTCTACAAACACTGGCCAGGCGACATCTGGGACGCAATCGACAAACACCAGGTCAAAGCGGGGATGAGCGAACTGCAGGCAGACTTCTCAATTGGCTTGGGGATTCCAGAAAAATCCGGCGAACCAGGCAATCGCACAGTGAACTATCCGAACGGCGGCAATCCTCTCAGCATCACCTACCACGACAACAAAGCAGTCGAGATCAAACCCGGACCATCTAGCTAGCAGTTAATGTAGGCGCGGGCCTCCACGCCCATGCGGCGCCAGCTTTACTTCACCGCCGGCGAATTCTCGTCCGCCGCTTTCGTCTCATCGGCGTGCATAACTCCATCCTCGTTGGCATAGAACGCGCGATGCTCGGCGTCCACCTGCTTGGGAGTCATCGTCAGTTCGTAGCCATCTTTTCGCGAATGGAAGCTTACGGTGTAATCGCCCCGATCGGTCTGGGTCATGCGCTTGGTAAAAGAGCCAGTATGCACCAGGTCGGCCAAGGTCGGGGCGTACTTATTATTCTTCTTGAAGTACTGCTGCTGCGCCCGGATGACGGTACGCATGTACCCAAGGGCGTTGGCTTCAGATTCCGATCGCGCCGGATCTCCCTTAAACTTTGGCTGATACGTGGTCTGTGCCAGGGAAATCAACGTTCCTGCGACCAGCAACAGCGCAATCCCGCACACTCGTTTCCCGGACCGTAATCGGTAAGGTAACCTCATGAATTTCCGCCTCTTTCTAACGATGTTTGCATGTTACCGCCGTAATTGCAAAACCGTTACCGTGCTTTGCATCAGGGACGGATGCGGATATGCTAAACCATCTACTCGAGTAGGAAAGCTATGAAATCAGCAATGGCCACGAAAGCTGCACCGGTAAAGAAAGCGCCGATCCGTATTGCCGTAGTGGAAAGTGATCCGCTGCGGTTCGTGGGATTTAGGGCCCTGTTCGACAATGAGTCGGATTTCGAGTTGATCTCTGCCTCGCTTCCCGATCTTTCTGCTTTGCAGGGCATTGATCTCGTCCTGCTAGGCAATCGCAATGGCCAGAACTTGTTCGATCTCATGGCCACCATGAAAGCCACGCGCCCCGACCTGCGCATCATTGTGACAGGTTCCGGCATTGATGAAGAGACGATTCTGAAGGCCATAGCCTCAGGCGCCAAGGGCTACGTGGACGAAGCCGCTTCGCCGACTGAGTTTGTGCAGGCCATCCGAGTAGTGAATGAAGGTTCGGTGTGGGCGCCCCGGCGGGTGCTTTCCATGTTCATCGAACGTGTGTCTTCCTCTCCAGGACGCATCTTTCCCGCTGGCCGAGTGACCTTTACCGACCGCGAGAAAGAAGTTCTGGAAATGCTGGTGGCCGGACGCTCTAACAAGGAAATCGGTTCCGCATTGGGTATCGAAGAGCGAACCGTGAAGGCGCACGTCGCCAAGTTAATGCGAAAGGTTGGGGTGCAGAACCGCATTGCGCTTTCGGTTCATGCCATTACGCACAACCTGGTCGCAGCGAAATAAGGCCTTAGCTCTTTCGTAAGCTCCTCTGCCCGTCCCCCGGCAGATGCAAAACTCTCATCTGGGGACGGTCACAATGCAAAACTCTCTCTTGCCAGCCAACGCTTGGCCTTTTGGCTTTGATACACATGCTGTGCTGAAGACTCCCCGCCAGCAGCGGTCGCGGTTGCTCGCAGGTTTTTGCCTGACTCTGGCTATCTGTGCCACTCTTCCAGTCCGTGCCCAGGAAACGGAATCGGTCGGCGATGCGGCCCGCGCCTTCCGTGCCAGGCGCGCAGCGCAAGCTAACCAAGACAACCAGCACCCGGCGCGGCCTCCGCTCTCCGCAACCACCCTGGTGACATGGCAAATCGCTGGAATGGCGATGCCCGACATCTTGAACGAGGTGCAAACCCGTGGAATAACGTTTGTGCCCGACAACACTCAACTGGATCGTCTGAGGGAGGCCCGCGTCGCGCCAGAACTTCTTGCCGCTTTGCCCAATGTGCCTTTGCATCCTGACGCTTCCACTTCCTCGGAGGTTCCGCAGGCTTTGATCGCTGCAGCCCAAGCTTTCAGTGGCAAGGACTACGCCACGGCTCGCCACAGTCTAGAAACCTGTGTTCAGGGGAATCAGGATGCGAACCTCTACGCAGCCGTCGGCAACCTGAATTTCATCAGCGGCGATTTCGCCTCCGCAAAGACCGCTTTCGTCCGCTCCGCAGAATTGGATCCTAACTTTGCCTATGCGCATGTCCGCCTGGCGCAGATTTATTACCGGCTCGAGCAAGGTTCTCAGGTAGCGGACGAGGCAAAACAGGCACTGCGTCTGCAACCTGCCAACGCCGAGGCGCACAAGTACTTGGCCCTGTCCTCCACCATGCAAACGCAGGATTCAGGAGGAGCCGCTGCAGGCGGCGGCAAAGTTGAAGACCTATCCGATCTTGAGGCGGGAAGCAACAAAGAGGCGAAGGATCTGAACAATCAAGGGATCGCTCTAGCTCAACAGAATGAGTGGGCTAAAGCCGAGGCGGCATACAAGCGAGCCATCGAACTGGACCCCAACGTCGCTATGTACTACTACAATCTTGGCAATCTTTACACGAAATGGCGACACCCTCAGCAAGCGCTGGCTGCTCTCAACAAGGCCAAGGCTTTGGCTCCGCGAAATATGGCGGTACGGCAAAACCTCGGCTACACCATGTGCCAATTCAACCTGTTTTCGGATGCCGTGACCGAATTTCGCGAAATGCTTGATATGGATCCACATTGGAACATGGCACGACCCTGCTTGATTAAAGCTCTCGATAGCCTGGGTCGAAAAACCGAAGCGGACCAAGTCGAGAGGGACTACAAGCTCTACAAGTCCAGCGACGACTCCGGTGACAGCGAGGACGGCAACAGCAACCAGGACGAGAGCGGCGTGAAATTGTGAAGCAGCGCCTTTCGCAAGCGGGCTCGTTCTTGGTTACCAAAGTACAATGACCCTCGTAATCTTGTCCGCCTTCTGCGCCTATCGCATACTCGATTCACCTACCACAGAACCTGGGAGACGGGGTTGGGAGCGGAGATTAGGGTCACCGTTGCCAACCCCGCATTTTTTGGTACGTGCCTGAATCAGCAATAGCCTGGTCCATTCGCTCCGCAGAGGCCTTTTCTAACCTCAAGAATCCTTTAGAATCAATTGAAACTGGTTTCCACGAATCCCTATTTAGCAAAGCTGACGCCGGCAAAATGGGCCAATGATGCCAGCAAGCAAAGCAAGCCGTCCCTCGACCGACGTCAGCTCAACGCATTGGTTGTTTGACGTAGCTTTTTACCGGTGCTACCGTCACCCTTTCCCCCAACATGCGTCAGCGCATCGAGTACGCCCTCGCCTGGGTGATCATCAAGTTCATAGGAGCGTTGCCTCGTCCGTTGGCACGCGCTGCGGGAATCAGCCTTGGTTGGATCGTTTACGTTCTGCATGTCCGGCTTAGGCGCGTGGGGATGCATAATCTGGCGCTGGCATTTCCGGAGAAGAGCCATCACCAGCGCGCCAAAATCCTACGTGGGGTTTTTACTTCGTTTGGAAGGCAAGCCGCGGAAGTGTGTTTGTTTCCCAAGTACACGCGTGAAAACGTAAACAAAGTCGTAGTCTACGACGGATTCGAGAATTTCGAGCGCGCCTTGGCGCGAGGGAAGGGTGTGCTGTTTCTAACCGCTCACATGGGAGCATGGGAGCTCTCAGCCTTCACTCATTCGCTGCACGGACACCCTCTGCACGTCGTGATGCGGCCGCTCGACAACGTGTATCTCGATCGCCTGACCCGCCAATATCGCACCATGCACGGTAACTCCATGGTCGACAAAGACGACTTCGTCCGCGGCTTGCTCTCGGCTATGAAAGCCGGAGAAACCGTCGGCATCCTGATGGACACAAACATGACCCCTCCGCAAGGCGTGTTTGTGGACTTTTTCGGAATTCCGGCGTGCACGGCAAGCGGCTTGGCCAGAATCGCGCTGCGCACAGATGCGGCCGTAGTCCCAGGTTTTACCATCTGGGATCCCGCTCTCCGAAAATATCGACTGCGTTTCGATCCTGCAATCAACTTGGTGCGTACGGGAAACGATGATGCGGATGCCGTCGCAAACACCGCATTGTTCACAAAAGTAATCGAAGATTACGTCCGCCGCTACCCGGATCAATGGCTATGGGTCCATCGCCGCTGGAAGACGCGGCCCGAAGGCCAGCCGCCGCTTTATTAGTCCCCGCACCCGCGAGTTGAGCGCTGCGGCATGATCAAAGCTATCGCAACGACTAAGTCCACATCTTTGAGATCTCATCGACGCCGGCTATACTCCTGTGTCTCGGTAAGCCGCAACTGCTGCACTTATCACGCGACCCGAACCTCCAACCGCAGACCGGACACCGGAGGGCAAACATCAGAAAAAAACTATATCCAATAACCGCACCGGTCCACACCAGGGACGCGAACACAAAGTAAATCGGAATTCGGCTGGTCGACTTTGGAAAAAGCCTAAGAACGATAAACAACACCACCATAAATGGAGCAATCGCAACGGGCTTGTACCATCGCAGAAGAAATTCTTGTCTTGCTGCCATCCGCGCTACTCCAGGCACGTCCTCTAGGCTTCTAATTTCCGCCTGATCTAAAGCAGGCATTCGCTCTTTGGAGTCGATTCGTCGCCGGGTGAGCTCGTCGTTGAGGGCTGTGTTTGCTTCAGGCGTCAGCTGGGCTCGGTCGCGCGCTAGGCGCAAAATTTCATCGTCAGTCTTATCTAAGTATTCTTGTGCTAAGTCCCGGGACTTCACGGGGAGATATTAGCTCCCGCATGACATTTCCACAAGCACCCGCTACGGGTAAATTAGGCTGGCGTAATGCACTATCTCACCAGCTTCAGCCGAAAGAGTCTGTTAGACGAACTGATGACTTCTAGCCAAACCAGTCACTCCGGTAGGCGATCCACCAGCTCACATAAATAATCGGCAGGGTTGCCGCCAAAGCCCACCACAGCGGCAAAACGAAATCGGCCGCCAGGCCCAGCACGGTGAAGCTGATCCAGAAAATCTTGCGCTCCATTCGAATATTCTAGCCCTAGCTTTCCTTTCCCACGGCAAACGTATAAAAAGGTGCCATGACTTTAGTCAGGGGGCGATCGGTCAAAGAGGTCGCCGAGTTTGTGCAGGCCCGCGTGCTGGGAGACGAAACTGTGCAACTGACAGGCATCGCGAGCGTCCAGTCGGCCGGCCCGAGCGATCTGGTTTTCGTGGACGATGAAAAGCATCTCTGCCCAGCCTTGGAATCGCGCGCCGGGGCTATAATTGCCGGCGATTTCGCGACAGGGAAGCCGAGCTCGAAGCCACTGCTTCTCGCATCCCAACCCCGCTTGGCTTTTGCCTGCGCTGCCCAAGTTCTTTGTCCTCGGGCAGAGCAGAAGCCCGGCATCCATCCAAGCGCAATCGTGCATCCGTCAGCGCGAACAGCCAGCAACGTCACAATCGGAGAGCGAGTAGTCATCGGCGAGGGCGCGACCATCGGCGAGAGCACGCGGATCGGCGCCGGCAGCGTGATCGGCGCGAAAGCAATCATCGGACGCAATTGTGATCTGTATCCGAACGTCACGATCTATCCCGGTGCACGCCTCGGAGACCGAGTCATCGTTCACTCTGGCGCGGTGCTCGGCAGCGATGGCTTCGGCTACGTGCGCGATCAGGCGACCGGCCGTTATGAAAAGTTTCCTCAAGTCGGCCGCCTCGAAATCGAAGATGACGTCGAAATCGGCGCCAACACCACCATTGATCGCGGTGCACTGGACGCAACCCGCATAGCCCGAGGCGCAAAAATCGACAACCTGGTGCACATTGGCCACAACTGCCAGGTCGGCGAGGACGTTGTGATCGCCGCGCAAACCGGCCTTTCCGGCAGCGCGGTGCTGGAAAATGGCGTGGTAGTGGCGGGTCAGGTGGGCATTGCCGATCATGTTCGCATCGAGGCAGGCGCGATCTTGGGCGCCCAATGCGGCGTTCCCAGCCAGAAGGTAATTCGCGGCAAGGGCGTAGTTTTCTGGGGCACGCCGGCGCGGCCCATCCGGCAATACCTCAAAGAACTGGCTGTGCTGGCAGTAGGCTGTTTGTATGTCGCGGGCTCCCTCGCCCGCGAAATCGATCACCATGGCAATTGTCGTAATCGGCGGACATTCACGCAGCGTAGGCAAAACCAGCGTAGTCGCTGGTTTGATCGCAGCTTTGCCGGAATACCACTGGACCGCCCTGAAGATCACCCAATACGGCCACGGAGTGTGCTCGCTCAACGGCGAATCCTGCCACTGCGCTACCGATGATCACAGCTGGGCGATCTCGGAAGAGAAAGATCGTTCCGGCGAGTCCGACACCTCGCGCTTTCTCATAGCTGGCGCGGTCCGCGCCCTTTGGGTACGCACTGAACAAGGTCGCTTGGCAGAAGCGGTACCAACCATCCGCCGTCGACTCGCCGAGTCGGAAAATGCAATCCTCGAATCAAACAGCATTCTGAAGTTTGTCCGTCCGGATCTTTATTTGACGGTTCTTGACCGAGCGACTCCGGATTTCAAACGCTCAGCCCAGGAATTTCTCGATCAAGCCGATGCCGTTATTTTGCACGCGCCTAAAGAAGACAGGCCGGGGTGGACAGGCATTTCGCTAAAACCAGTTGCGAGCCGCCCGATCTTCCACATTCATCCGCCCGAGTACGTAACGAAAGAAATCGCTGAGTTTGTCAGAATGAAAGTCAGTAGCGACCTAAAGCCTAAAGCCTGAAGCCCGCCTTTTGCTATCCTGCTCACGTGTCACACATTCACAAAAGTGCCTGGCTTCTGGTTCTGTTCTCCGCCGTCCTGCAGATCCTGATATTCCCCCTGCCCAATCTCTACATGCTCTGCTGGGTAGCGGTTACGCCGCTGCTGATCGCGCTTTTGCGGGCGCGACAGCCGGACACGCTACAGCTGCGAGCAGGAATCAAGCTACTGCCGGCTAAGCCGCTGCAAGGGTTTGTGCTCGGATACGCTTGCGGGATTCTCTGGTACGCCGGCACCTGCTACTGGATTTACAGCGTCATGCATCAGTACGGTGGCGTGAGCGTGCCAGTCGGAATTGTCATTTTGATTTTGTTCTGCCTGTACCTTGCGATCTACCAC